>Ga0247611_10000026_pt1 | contig 265258 bp, 254 predicted proteins | sample 177DNAGHGhighgp2_FD_192422 | JGI IMG/M metagenome (GOLD analysis project Ga0247611, IMG submission 192422) | Sheep rumen microbial communities from Palmerston North, Manawatu-Wanganui, New Zealand - 1770 DNA GHGhigh gp2 | ecosystem: Host-associated > Mammals > Digestive system > Stomach >... | reverse complement strand
TTGATGCTCTATCTAATGGTGACGAAAGGCGGTTGGAATGAAATCATCTGCAAACTCATTTCCATCGTTGTTGTGGCACTGATACAATTCCTGTTGAATAAATATATTACGTTTAGAAACAAACAATAATGGACACCATCTATATTGTGCTTCCCGCATATAATGAGGAAGCGAACATCGAAGATGTAATCAAACAATGGCATCCTGTATGTGAGAAAATCAATGCAGAAGGACATGTGGCCAAATTGGTCATCGCCAATGATGGTAGCAAGGATAAAACCTTTGCTATCATGCAGAAGTTGCAAACCAAATTTCCGTTGCTCAAGCCACTCGACAAGCAAAACTCGGGACACGGAGCAACGGTTATGTACTTATATAAGTATGCGATGAACAACGGTGCAAATTATATTTTCCAGACGGATAGTGACGGACAAACCTTGCCGGAAGAGTTTTGGCAGATGTGGGAGAATCGCGACAAATACGATTTCCAAATAGGCACTCGTGGAGGCAGACAGGATGGGGCAAGTCGCGTGTTTGTTACAAAGACTTTACGCTTTGTCGTTTGGCTAATGTTCCATGTTTGGGTAAAGGATGCCAACACACCTTTCCGTTTACTCAAAGCAGAGAAACTGAAACCCATTATAGACATTATTCCGCAGGACTACAATCTGGCTAATGTAGCGGTTAGTGCAATCGCTGTTCGCAAGCACTATAACATAGGTTGGTATCCGATTACATTCCGTCCACGTCAAGGCGGTGTGAACTCTATTAACATGCGCCGTATCTTCAAAATAGGTGTCAAGGCATTAAAAGATTTCCGAACGATAAATAAGAACTTACGATGAAAGATATTTTTGAAAACAAGTTCGTCAAGTGGACGCTTGGTATTTTAGGAGTGCTGTCTGTATTAGTGCTCATTATTGGCTCGTATTTCAATAGCATCAATGTTGATACGGCTATTATCTTAACTGAAATGGAGCGAATTTCGGAAGGATACATTCCGTATAAAACGTTACATCTCAATTACCCGCCATTATGGTTCTATATCAACGTAGCACTAAAGTGGTTGTTTCATGTCCCCTATGGTTGCTATCCATTTTATATGACCATACATTGGATATATACTATTGGTTGTGCAATTTGTATGTATTATGTTTCACGTCAATGGGGTGCAAATAAATATCTTTCTGCGTTTGTAGTATGGCTCTTTTTTATTGTGTCACATTGGCCACAAGGAAACGATGTACTCTTTGAAATACCAAGCGTATTCTGGGGATTGTTAGCAATTAGTCTATTCTTAAAATGGGAAAACAACCATCCTGCATGGCAGATTGTCGTCGGAGCGTTAGCGTGTTGCTCATTCTTAACAAAGCAATTCGGCGCAGGTTTCCTTTTATTAGTTTTATGGTTGATTGTAACATCCTCTTCCTCTGATAAATGGAAACAAATAGGGTACTATCTTTTGGGGTACTGCTTACCATTACTTATCTGCTTGGTATGTTGGGGAACAGATATATACAAAGCCATATTATTCAATGGATACGGACTTAGCGAAATGAATGCTTATTGGGGAAAAGAAGTTACCTTGGCTTCTCAATTAACACGGCTTTGGCAAATCATGTTGCGGTTGTTTAATCGCGTTGTACCGATATTTTACGTGGCGATTGCTTTACTTCCAGTTATCTTCAAACAAGGTAAGTGGCGTGAGGCTCTCCTATGTTTCTTCGCAATAGGCGGATTCTCTTTGCAATTCTTCTTTGTGGGTAATTGTTGGCACTATCATTTGTATATAATTCCTTTTGTTATTCTTTTAATACCTATCCTGTTATCGTTAGAGTTGAACAAGTACGTACGCGGAACAATATGGGTTGTAATAGGTCTTACTATTGCTTTGGGAATGTATTCCGCATATCATAATCGTTTATGGAAAGTATATTTGCATGGAGGGAAGCAAGCCTATGAAAAACAATGGCAATTTGGGAAACGTATCGCTGATATAGTACAAGAAGGAGAAACGATTTTTATACCACATGGAGGTGTTTGTTATGTTTATTATACAGGAAATCTATATCCTTCATGTATGGCAGAAATCGGCTATGGCAATGGTCCAATGGAATTAAATGTTGAGGCTGCTGCGAAATGGACATCTCAAGCAGATTATGTTCTTCACTTCACACGCAAAATGATGTATGATTTATATCAAGGAAAGGACTTTGAATATTATTATACTGATTCTATACAGCAATACGTTGATCAATTCCCGAGCGACACCTTCGGCACGGCTACTGTATTACATTATTTGAATCGTCCGAAACTTACGGAAGAATGACCCATTACGATTTTCTCATCGTTGGTTCTGGCTTGTTTGGAGCAACCTTTGCCTACAAAGCCCACCAAGCAGGCGAGTCTTGTCTCGTCATAGACAAACGTCCGCAACTCGGCGGCAATGTCTATTGCGAGCAGAGTGAAGGCATCAACGTCCACAAGTACGGTGCACATATTTTCCATACTGCTAACAAAGCCGTGTGGGATCTCGTCAACGCCCTTGTGCCATTCAACCGCTACACCAACTGTCCTGTCGCCAACTTCCACGGTGAACTATACAACCTGCCCTTCAACATGAACACCTTCTATCAGATGTGGGGCGTTCATACTCCCGAAGAGGCACAAGCGAAAATCGCTGAACAACGCGCAGCTGTATCCGCCAATCTTGACGGATCTGAGCCGCGCAATCTCGAAGAACAAGCCCTGCTGCTCGTCGGTCGCGACATCTATGAGAAGCTAATCAAAGAGTACACCGAGAAACAATGGGGACGACCCTGCACGGAACTTCCGGCTTTCATCATTCGTCGTCTGCCCTTGCGCTTTGTCTTTGACAACAATTATTTCAACGATCCCTACCAAGGCATTCCCATCGGCGGTTACAATCTCCTCATCGAACGTCTCTTGGATGGAATCGACACCCGCCTTAACTGCGATTTCTTTGCTAACCGCGATAAACTAACTGCCCTTGCCGACACAATTATCTACACCGGACCAATAGATCAGTTCTACGATTACCGTTTCGGCAAACTCCAATATCGTACAGTGCGTTTTGAAACCGAGACGCTCAACACTCCGAACTACCAAGGCAACGCTGTGGTCAACTACACCTCGCACGATGTTCCCTATACTCGCGTCATCGAGCACAAGCATTTCGAATCTTTCGGCCAATCTGTCTATAACAATCCCAAAACCATAATCAGCCGTGAGTATTCCACCGAGTGGCAACCTGGCATGGAACCCTACTATCCCGTTAACGATGAGAGAAACGCCGTGCTCTACGCCCAATACAAATCCCTCGCGGACACCGAAAAGCACGTCCTCTTCGGTGGTCGCCTCGCTGAGTATAAATACTACGACATGGCTCCCACCATCGAACATGCCCTGAACCTCGCAGAGCAGATTCTTTAGCTTATTGTCTATTTGTAAGATAACGTAAAAATATAGCAGAAAAACAGCAAAAATCCTGCATATATTTGCATATGTGGGATTTTTGTTGTAATTTTGCTGCCGAAAAATAAGAAGAATATAGATATACGAGTGGTTGTACAGCGTTGTAGCCGCGCGGAAGTGCGGATAGATGGAGAAATAAAAGGCTTGTGTCATAAATATGGTTTCTGCCATGTAAAGTTTCCTTTATACAACCGACAACAAATTCGGATTCATACAAACTATGTAAAATGCCTTTATATATAGTCTTCTAAAAGAGTTGCTGAAAATGATGGGAGACATTTGAAATCCGGATAGCATCCGGAACAATGAACGACGATAGGTAAATAATTACATGCCTAAAGAAACAGAGATGAAAAGCGAGGAAGAACAATGGAAATGGCAAGAGCCGGAGACGGCATGGAAGGGTGTGGGAATATACCACATCACTATGGTCGTGTCAAGTAGGGAGGAATTATTAGGCATGCTTGTTATTCCTAATGACGATCCGGAACAGGCACATGTGGTGTTAAGTTCGTTTGGAGAAGAAATAAAAGGCTGCGTGAAGACTATTCCAGATTATCATCCTGAAATTCAAATTTTAGCACTACGGATGATGCCGGATCACGTGCATTTCATCCTCCATGTGAAGCGCAAGATGCAGATCGGGATAAAGGCCGCTGTGCGCGGTTTCTGGCAAGCCGCCAAGGCTATCGGTCGTGCATACACATCGACAATTGATCCGAATGGCATTCGGAACAACGAACGACGTATTGATCCTATCTTTTCTGAAAAGCCTTTCATTCGTCCTATGTCACGTCGAGGCCAGTTACAGGCTATGATCCGTTATGTATTGATGAATCCGCAGCGTCTTGCCACAAAGCGCCTCAAACCAGGCTATTTCTATGTGCAGCACGATGTGGAGATAGGAGGGCGTACGTATGAGGCGGTTGGAAATATTAAACTGCTGCAAGCAGCGCGGATAGAGCCAGTTCACGTGCGAAGTATGTGGGTGCGAGACGCGGATGAACATAGGGATGATAAAGCGTTACGAGATTATAAGAACGGTCGAGTACAAGCTGCAAGAGATGGTGCTGTGATGGTATCGCCATTTATCAACGAGCACGAAAGAGCGGTAATGGAGTTTGTACTAAAAGAAAAACGACCGATTATCTATATTGCTTATAATGGCTTTGGAAAATACTACAAGCCATCTGATGGGCTGTTTGATGCTGTTGCAGAGGGGCGTTTACTCATCCTCTCTCCATGGCCGAACGACCCCAAGAAGAGGCATGTGACACGCACGGAATGCGTGGAGATGAATAAGATGGCGGAAGAAATAGCCACATCGTCTGTTGTCCCGAATGGCATTCGGGGTAATTAACGACGTTATTATTTGCATATGTGGGATTTTTGTTGTAATTTTGCTGCCGAAAAATAAGAAGAATATAGATATGCGAGTGGTTGTACAGCGTTGCAGTCGCGCCGAGGTGCGCATAGACGGTCAGAGAGTAGGGCAGATCGAGAAGGGATTTGTGCTGCTTGTCGGTATCACGGACACAGACACCCGTGAACAAGCAGATGTGCTGGCGAAGAAAATAGCACAGTTGCGGGTCTTTGAGGATGCCGACGGCAAGATGAATCTGGCGCTCAATGAGGTAGGGGGCGCTGTGCTGAGTATCTCTCAGTTCACTCTTTATGCCGATTGCCGCAAAGGCAACAGACCTTCCTTTATCCGTGCAGCACGACCGGAAGTGGCTGCTCCGTTATACGACTATTTCAATGAAACGCTGCGGACTTGTTACGATTTGTGCGTTGAAACCGGCCGTTTTGGTGCAGATATGAAGGTTGATTTTATCAACGATGGCCCGGTGACAATCCTTCTGGATACCGACGATTTAATCGGGAAATAATAAATAATAGGAGTTGGGAAGTAAAAAATGCAAAAAGTTAAGAAAAATGAACTTTTTGCGGCAAAAAATTTGCAAATATCAAAAATTTTTATTATCTTTGCAGTCAGAAATAGAAAAACACAAATAAGGAGTCTAAAAGCGAAAAAATAACAGGCTAATAACAGGGTAAGAACCGGGTAATGACGCGCTAATAACGCGCTTTTTTATGCTTAAAGCTCTGGAAAAACCTATGAAAGACCAGGGATAGCATCCCGCACAATGGACATAGAAAAATAAGTAACGGAGAATATGAAAGTAGATTTAGGATATGGACTAGAGGGCGCGCACGGGAAGCCGAACAAGCGCAGTAAGATGGTCATGCGACAGAAGAAATTCTGCGCAGAGAGCGGTAAAGTGATGCGACTTGGTGCACAGGAGGCATTCGAGCGTGAGCCTCGTGATTTTGATGCGACTCCGCCGCAGGGCGCTGAGTTGGCTAATATGCGTTCGTTTGGTGACGCGAGTTTGGCATCGAGTGCGTTGATACGTGCCGGAAAGATGAGTGAGGAAGAAGTAGCCGCACTGCCGGAGGAAGAACGTGCCCGGATCCTGGAGTTACGGGAAGTCTTTGCCGGGTTTAAGAAACGTTTCTATGCACAGTTTACAAAGCCGGATCCGGAGGCACCGTTTGAGAAAAGTCCGCGTCCAGGCTCAACTAAGCGCTTGCGCAAACAATATTCGAAGATCGATACGTTTATACAAGCCATACTGCGTGAGCGTGCAAGATTAGCACAGAATAACTGACATAATGGCAGAGAACGGAGAATGGTATAATTCTTGTAGACCTTATATATATAAGGAATAATATATAAGGAATATAGGAATCCAAACCTAATCGGCATTATGTAAAATAGCATATTTGGGAGGGACCCTATTTATAAGGATAGAATTTTAATATCGGATGAAATCCGATGGGAATGGACGGAGATTTAATAGCATATGGAAGAAAATAAATATACAGAAGATGTGAAGTGCGATGAAGTTCAGAAAGAACTTTATGACGTGCTCCCTATTAAGAACACAGTGTTGTTTCCGGGCGTGTTGCTGCCGATCGCAGTGTCGAAGAAAAACAGTCTGAAGTTGATTAAGGCTGCCAACAAAGACAACAGGACGTTAATCCTGCTGACACAGAAAGACGGCAAAGTGGCCGATCCGAAAGCAGAAGACCTGTACTCTACCGGCGTGTTGGCGCATGTGATACAGATCATTCCTGTTCCGGAGATGGGCAAAGACACGATGATGACGATCTTCGAGAGTTTTCAGCGTGTGCAAGCTTCCGATTTCATCGAAGAAAACGGGCAGTTGAAGGCGCAGGCTTTCACTATGGAGGAACATATGCCGCTCAAGAGCGACAAACAGTTCAAAGCGACCGCAGAGCGAATCCGTGAGGTGGTTGTGAAGATCCTTAACGAGCGTGAAGACTCCCCTGCCGGCCTTCAGATGTCGATCAAGAGCCTGAATAACGACCCGACAATGGTCAATTATGTGTGCTCGATCTACCATATGCCGACCGAAGAGAAACAAGGTCTGCTGGAGATCCACTCGCTGGTAGAGCGCGCAGAAGCCCTGTTGACGATACTCGAGAAGGATCTGGAGGAGCTGACCATCAAGGCGGATATACGTCGTCGTACGGCCGAGAAGATCGACAAACAGCAGCGCGAGTATTTCTTGCAGCAAGAGATGGAGACCATCAAGAGGGACCTTGGTAACAACGACGAGAATGAGAAAACGATCAAGGAACTGCGCGAGCGGGCTAAGGATAAATTGTGGTCGGAGGCTATTGGCGCGACGTTTGAGAAAGAACTGAAAAAGCTCGAGCACATGCATGTTATGTCGCCGGAATACGCTACTCAACTGACGTATTTAGAGACGATGCTGGAGTTGCCTTGGGGCATTTATTCGGAGGATAATTTCGATATGACGCACGCTCAGGAAGTGCTAAACCGTGATCATTACGGATTAGACAAAGTGAAGGCGCGTATCGTCGAATATCTGGCCGTACAGCGTCAACTCGCGCTTCGCAGCAAGAAAGAGAAAGAAAATCATCCAGTTAAGTCCCCTATCCTATGCCTTTACGGCCCTCCTGGAGTCGGTAAGACGAGCCTGGGTAAGAGTGTGGCAGAGGCCTTGGGACGCAAGTATGCGCGTATCTCGCTGGGTGGTCTGCACGACGAGGCAGAGATCCGCGGACACCGCAGAACGTATATCGGAGCGCTGCCCGGTCGTATCATCGACAACATCAAGAAATGCGGCACTTCGAACCCTGTGTTTGTGCTCGATGAGATCGATAAGATCGGCGCGGATTATAAGGGCGACCCGACGTCGGCGCTGTTAGAGGTGCTGGATCCGGAACAAAACAACACGTTCCATGACAACTATTTGGACGTCGATTATGACTTGAGCAAGGTGCTCTTTATCGCGACCGCCAATAGTCTGGAGACCGTTCCGAGACCACTCTTGGACCGCATGGAGTTGATCGAAATGACGGGCTACCTGCAGGAAGAGAAAGAGGAGATCGCCAAACGGCATTTGATCCCGAAAGAGCTGGCGAATCACGGTCTGAAGGCGAGTCAGCTGAAGTTCAAGAAGGATGTGATCGGACATATCATCGACGATTATACGCGTGAGTCGGGTGTTCGTAGCCTGGAGCGACAGATCGCGACGATATGCCGAAAAGTGGATACCAAACTGGCGCTGGGCGAGGAATACAACGTGTCTGTGACGCTGGACGACGTGCGCGAGTACTTGGGCCAGGCCCGTTTCAGCCGCGACAGTTGGGAGACGAATAAGTATGTGGGCGTAGTGACCGGTCTGGCGTGGACGCAGGTCGGCGGTGAGATATTGTTTATTGAGACGAGTCTCTCATCGTCCAAAACACCTACCCTTACCCTCACGGGTAACTTAGGCGACGTGATGAAGGAGTCGGCGACGCTGGCGTTAGGCTATGTGAAGGCACATGCGCAGGAGTTAGGCATCGATCCGGAAGTGTTTGAGACCACAGCCGTGCATATCCATGTGCCGGAAGGCGCTATCCCAAAGGATGGTCCGAGCGCCGGTATCACGATGACCACTGCGCTCGTGAGTGCGTTTACCAAGCGCCTCGTGAAGCCGCGGATAGCTATGACGGGCGAGATGACGCTGCGCGGAAAGGTACTGCCTATCGGCGGCGTAAAAGAAAAACTGCTCGCGGCAAAACGAGCAGGTATCACGGATATCATCGTGTGCGAGGACAACCGTAAGGACGTGAAGGAGATCGCAGATATCTATCTGAAGGGCTTGACGCTGCACTATGTGCACGATATCAGCGAGGTACTCGCTATCGCTTTAGTATAGAGGACGCTTTGCTACAGGACGGCTACGCCTACAGTTTAGAGGAAAATTCCTCGTAGGTGCCATCCGTGTAATAGACCACGATATTCTTGATTTGTTTAGGAGGAGCTGCAGGAGTCTGCGGCTCTTCTTTTTGTTGCGGCGCAGTAGCACGTCGTATAGCCTCAGGCGGCTGGGCATCAAACAAGCCTGCTTCTTTACCGGGAGGTGTACGCCACATGTCTCCTTGTTCATTAATGAGCCACTCCGGATTCAGTTCCGGATAACGAATTAGAATACGCTTGATGACTTCATAACTGGGATTATTACGCCCGGACATCATATTACTGATCGTACCCGGCTGTACATGAATCTGTTCAGCAAACTGACGTGCCGACAGATTTAGCGACTTCATAATCGCTTCTATTCTTTCCTTTTCACTCATAGCATTAAAAAATCGCTGCAAAGATACAAAATAAATGTGAAATACACAAATGTTTACATAAAAATTTTCAAAAATATTTTCACATTTGCAAATATGTAAAGTTTTCAATTGTGAATTGTGAACTTCCGGGATATACCGTGGAACAATTTACGCCAGGGACTCTACTCTACTTCATCCACCTGAGCGGTAGTACAAGTTAGAAGCACAAAAATACTTGTAGTTTAATTTTATATAGCACACGTATATATCTCAAAATAAGCGATTTAAGAAAGTTGTTAAACAAATGAAATAGGAACAAAGACACAAATATGCACTATTTTAAGAATGCCACAAAGTTTTATTTTAAGTAAATTGCATAAATGCTGATATACAATTAGTTATAACTTGCAATATGGCGCATTGTTGACATTTGGAAGCTGGGGCGCTAGAGGCTGTTTGGACGGCAGAGTGAGGCAGATCGGGAATAACAAGACTACTCTACCCTATAGATCTGAACAAGGCATATTTTTGAGTTGTGGGACGTTTTGCTGCATTTTGTGTATGTCACAATTGTTTGCATTTGTGCGGTTTTGTGTGTTTGCAATAATTCGTGCTAATTTTTCACTAATTTGCACATTATTTTCTCTTTTTTGCCAATTCTCTTGCATATATGAAAAAAATGTAGTATTTTTGCACTCAGTTTTAAAAAACTGCGGTGTTAGCACATCGGTAGTGCATTGGCTTCCCAAGCCAAGGAGGCGGGTTCGATTCCCGTACACCGCTCCAAGTAGGTCGGTCTGTCGCGCACGCAAGTGTGAGGAAAGTCCGGGCAGCATAGAGCATCATAGCGGTTAACGGCCGTCAGGCAGTAATGTTTGGTCCCTGCTACAGAGACGAGGTCGCGTTCGGCACCCCCCGAAAAGGGAAAGGGCTACGCGAAAGTGAAACGAGCATACTATGAGCTGCAATTCCAAGTAAACCGATGTCTGAGCGTTGCTCGCGCGAGTCGGAGGGTAGGAAGCGTTAGATTAATGACAGACACCCGCAAGGGTACAGAACCCGGCTTATAGACCTGCTTCCCTTTTAGGGGATACACATGAAAAACCATGACAAAGATTTCCAAGATAGGTAATTTCGTGCGCTACGACATGTGGCGTAGGACCGCAACGGAGTACGACGGTTTCTTTCAGCGTTTGGGCTATGGTATACTGCGTACGATAGCTCTGGTAGTACGCGGATTTACAAGTAAGAACCTCAATGCGACCGCCAAGAGTCTCACCTTCTCTCTTATATTTGCTATTGTGCCTATTCTGGCGATGATAGTGGCTGTCGCGAAAGGTTTTGGGGTGGCTGATGTGATCGAGAAACAGCTCAATGCTTCGTTTATTGGCGAGACGGGCTTGGTGCCTACTATCATGGAGATGGTACAGCGGTATCTGGAGACCGCCCAGGACGGGCTCTTCATCGGTATCGGTATTCTGATCCTTTTGTGGGCGATCTACTCGTTCTTTCAATCGGTAGAGACGGCTTTTAATACTATATGGAACGTGCAGAAGTCGCGTTCTATCCTGCGGCAGGCGACAACATATATCGCGATCGTAGTGCTTATTCCGGTACTGCTTGTTTGCAGCGCAGGTATCAATATCTTCGTTCATTCGGCGGTAGAGAGCAACGTGCATGTAGAGGTGCTGCGCAATTTTATGCAGACGAGCGGGGTTAAGTTCCTGCAGTTTGTGATCTGCTGGCTGTTTTTCATCTGCATGTATGTAGCTATTCCGAACACCAAAGTGCGGTTTATGAGTGCTCTTATTCCGGGTATTCTGATGGGAACACTTTTCCAGCTTTTGCAGATGTTTTCCGTCTATCTGATCGCGTTGTTGAGCCGCACGAGTATCGTCTATGGTGCGTTTGCGACGCTCCCTATCTTGATGACGTTTTTGCAGTACGCGAGTCTGCTTATTCTGATCGGTGCGCAGATGAGTTTTGCTATACAAAACAACGCTGAGTTTGAGTACGAGCAGGACTTGAACAGTATGTCCCGCCGCTACAAAGACTTCGTAATGCTGTACTTGCTTTCTATTGTGATCAAGCGCTTCGAAGCAGACGAAGAGCCCTTGACAGCACACGAACTTGCCGTTCGCGACCATCTGCCTATTCGTTTGGTCAATCAGTTGTTGAGTCGTATGACAGAGACAGGGATCCTTCGAGAGGTGTATGTAGAAGGCAAAGAGGACCGGACTTTCCAGCCTGCGCTGGATACACATAAGATCAGTGTGGGCTTGGTTTTAGACCGCATCGACGCACAGGGTACGGAGCAATTCTTACAGTCCCCCACGCCTGAGATGCAGGCGTTCTGGGAGCATTATGTGCGGGCTAAAAAAGCACATACATCATTGGACAAAATTTATGTAAACGAATTATAATTATGAAAAAACACAGCTTCTTTTTTGTAGCCGCATTATTGATGAGCCAATTGGCTTTTGCGGCCCCGAAGATTCAACAAGTAGAGCCTCTTAGTTGGTGGACGAACATGGAGACACCGTTGACGTTGATGCTTCATGGTCAGGATCTCAAAGATGCTCAAGTGACTATTCAACAAGTCGTACGCGGCAAGGTCATGCGTGGGGCATGTCATGGTCTGGAGGTAAAAGGCCAGCATAACGCAGAGAGCCCGAACTACCTGTTTGTGGATTTGGCGGTTAACGAGCCGGGCACCTATCGTATCACGCTTAAGAAAGGTAACAAGCGCGCAACGTACGACTATACGATCAACGAGCGTCGTGCAGGTAGCCGCGAGCGCGAGAGTTTTACGGCTGCTGATGTGATTTATCTGATCATGTCGGACCGTTTTGTAGATGGCGATGAGAGCAATAACAGCACGAAAGACACCCGCGAGAAAGCCGATAAGAGCAATGTGAACGGTCGTTGGGGCGGTGATATTCAGGGTATTATCAACTCGTTGGACCATATTGCCAAGTTAGGCTGTACGGCTATCTGGCCTACCCCGCTGTTAGGCGACGACGAAGCCGCTTGGAGCTATCACGGATACGCTTGCTCGGACTATTACCATATCGACCCGCGTTACGGTTCGAATGCGCTCTATGCAGAGATGGTACAGAAAGCACACGAGAAGGGCCTGAAGTTCCTAATGGATATGGTACCGAACCACTGCGGCAGTGCGCACTGGTGGATGCAGGACCTGCCTTATCAGAATTGGATCAACCAGTTCCCGGAGTTTACGAACACCAACAACGTCTTCACGGCGAACTATGACATCAATGCGTCGGAGTACGATCGCCAGCTTTCCAACCGCGGTTGGTTCGACCACCCGATGCCGGATATGAACCTGGAGAACCCCGATCTGCTGAAATATTTCCAACAGTGGGCGATCTGGTGGATTGAGTTTGCTGACCTTGATGGACTTCGCGTAGATACGTATCCGTATATTGAGAGAATAGCGGGCAGTGAATGGCTTGCTGCTATTCGCAACGAATATCCGAATATCAATATCGTAGGTGAGTGCTGGACTCGTCCTGCGCCGGCGGTTGCTTATTGGCAGAGCGGAACGAAGAACTTCGACGGTTTTGACAGCAACCTGCCGACCGTGATGGACTTCCCGACGGAAGAGTCTATTCGTCAGGCTTTGGAGAACGACGGTAACTATTGGGGCGGTGGTCTGATTCGCGTTTATGACGCTCTTACGCTGGACTATATGTACGCCGACGTGAACAAGTTGCTGACTTTCCTTGGCAACCACGATATGAGTCGTATCCGCGACGCGGTGAAAGACAAAGATATCCGTCGTGTGAAACTGGCTTATGTACTGTTGGCTACGATGCGTGGTATACCGCAGGTCCTTTACGGCGATGAGTACGCGATGGTTTCTGCTAACACGCAGGACCCGAACAACCACTCGTATCTGCGTGCTCCGCTGCCTCAGGGCGCAGAGGTAACCGCAGAGATGCAGGATATGTATGACTTCCAGAGCCGCTTGTTCCAATGGAGAAAGGACGAGCAAGTGCTGCATTTCGGTCGCACGATGCATTTTATGGCGCGTAATAACACCTACGCGTTCTTCCGTTATAACGAGAACGAGGCTGTGTTTGTGTTTGCTAATGCTGCTGAGGAGCCGCGTGTTATCCCGACCGCTACCTATGCGGAGATATTGGGTAAGTACAATGCCGTTGGTTTCAGTCCGCTGTCCGGCGAGACGATCGACCTGAACCGCACGGATATTGAGGTACCCGGCTTGAGTACGCTCGTTGTTAAGTTGACGAAATGAATCAAGGAATAAAAAAGGCGTGCCCTCGTTGTGGTGCGCCTTTTATTTGTCATCACGAGAACCCTGCTATCTGTCAGTGCGCGGGGATTGAACTGAATGAAAAAGCGCGCGCTTATCTGCGCACGCATTATTCAGATTGCTTATGTCGGGCCTGCCTACTTGAGGTGGCTCGCGAAATGCAAAGTTGAATCGGGGGCGTTATTCAGGATATGGATAACGTCCTCTAACATCTCCTCGGGGTGCACTACCCCACGCTCCCAAAAGTTATTGGCTCCGGAAGGTTTGATTTGTTTGCGCCAGTTGTAGACGCGACCGTTCTGATAAGCATTGAACCACGTATGTTTCTCGTCTAGGTCCGCAAGTTCCTGGAGGCTGTTTCCTCCGGCTCCGACCCATACATCGGCATCGTGGAAATAATGCAAGGTCTCCTCGATCGTCAAGGGGATAGAAGTCTCGCGCTCGTTGTCATAGAACGGATAGTCCGCGCCAGCGTCCTTGAAGAGGTAGGCGAGATAGTTCTTGCCGCTCGGTACGTACCAAGTTCCTCTAAAATTATTTCCACTCATAATTTTAGAGGATTTGTGATTTGTGATTTGTGATTTGAGATTTATATATTTCGTCTCCACCTCATTAAAGACCGAATCTGCTTCGTGAAGACGGCCGGTCAAAGCGCCGAGGACACGAATCCATTCAGCACGAGCGAGCGGCGAACCTTCTTGCCATTCGTTGATATAGAGTGTAAGCACGCCTAACTTCTCCAAACGCGCCGCTTCCAAGTTATCGTACTGCCCGTAGTTGACGGCTAATAAGGCGTCCAAGCCTGCTTGCAGCACACGTTCGGCACTCGGTTTCATCGAGTCACCAAGGTCTATCTCGTCGCCCTTGACAGGCGTGTAGATCAATTCGGGGTTACAAACCGCCACGAGGTGGTCGATGGCATCAATGGCATAGAGGAAGCCTACCTGCACGGTACTCATCGTTCCGAGTCGGTGTAAGGGTTCCTTGACGCACAGACATTGGTAAGGCTGAAAGACCTCCACGACCACGCCGGTATCCGTCTGAGTGATCTGAAAGCCTGTTGCGTACTTGTTCCCAGCAGGCAAACTACCCTGCTCTGCGGACTGTTTAGCGCAGCCCGCAAAGCAAAGCAGTAAAACTAATATCGGTACAAACCGTTTCATCAATTACTTCTTAGCCATAAAGGCACAATTATTTTTTAGCACCGAGGTCATCGAAGCAGAAGTAAGCCGGGGTGTTCAGATAGCCGTAAGAGGTACGGGTACCGGTGAGCGAGAAAGTGATAGCGTCCACTTTACCAAGTTCGCTCAAGTCAACATACGTCCAGTCTTTAACAGCCTCAGTGTCCTTAGCCAGATAGAACTTAACTTCGTTGTTGACAGCCGTACCATTCAACGAACCTCTGATGGTCAGCAAGAACTCGTCACCCTCTTTGAAGGCCTCTTCGTAGGCATCACCTTCTGTGATAGACTTGTACGCATAGATGCAGTTCGTTACATAGAAGCCCGGGATAATAGCTGCCTCTTTGAGAGTAATGGTGTCTTGACCGTAGAAGTCCATGTTCCAAGTAACATAGTTCTTACCAGCGTGTGCTCCGCCAATAGCAGATTTCCAAGCATCGTTCCAATCTTTGAACTCCGTGTCCGTGTGGTTGGTTACCACATTGCAGGAATAATACGCAGAACTCGGCATCGCGGTCTGTTTGAAAGTAAAGTCACCGCTCGTGAACGTACCGGTGGTGTCCAGTTTGAACTCACTGTTTTGAGCTGCGATCGTGATGTTCTCGAAATCAGCTACTTTCAGGCCCTGTTCCGGGGCGTTTTGGTTACAAGCTGCAAAGGTCAGTGCCAAAGCAGCTACGAAAAAGAATGATTTTTTCATAAATGTTTTGTTTTTTTTAGTTAATAATGTTAAATATTGATGTGTAAATCAATAGCTCCTGTTATTTCAGTACTCAGTTCGCCAGTAGTGGGGAGTATCTCATCTGCCGCAGTATAGACGCGGATGAAGTCAATGGACGGTAGGCTCACCGGTTGGCCGTTTGTATCTACAGCCCATGAGATATCAAAACTGGTACCTTCTACATCTTTGTTTGGTTTGTTGTCCACATAGCCGTACTCCAATATCCGCTGCACATACTGCCCGTTGATGATTTCCGTCTGTGGCGGCAGTTTGGCGCCGTAAAGCGTGTATTGGTCGGACGTTATCCATTGCGGGTAATAGGGCTGTTGATGGAAGGGATTTTGCAACGTGTCTCCCTCGCGCGTATAGGTGCGGGAAATATACTGTTGCTCGCTATAGAGGCTGCCCTTCAATTCGTACCATGTGTCATCAGGAAGTCCGTTTTGGTTCTCATCGCGGCTGACTAGCACAATGCCCGGTTCACTACTACCATACGCCTCGTTTTCGCTCATCAGAAAAGCATTACCAAGAATCTGAATATCACGGCCTTCTTTGTTTTCTATCGCGTGGTCAAAGCCAAAGGTAATATACCCACCCCAGCCTCCGAGCGTCACGGTTCCGCCAGCATTATTCACAAGTGCCTGCTCGCACTTACGGCACATCGTTTCAGCATCATCACCCTCCTCGTATTTGGGGAGCACATTGACGAACTGTCCCATCGCCGGCAGGTACTCATACACGCGCGAGATATACGCAGAGCGCGTCGTGTCCTGATGGGTTGTGTCACCATGTATGTCGTACGCACCTGTCACGCGGCATAGATGTCCGGGTATATCGCCTGTCTTGGCGTTCCAATGCTCCTTGCCGTCATAGCTATAACAATGCAGCACACCCGAAGAGACATAGTTCTTGGCATCGGTGACATAGAGTGCCTCGTTGGTAGCCAAGAGTCCGTACGGGTTCTCGTAAGCGGATATATCGATAGGCAGTGTTTGCTCCGTAAAATCTATCGTCGAGAATGCTCTGAGCTGCTTGTTTTTATTGTCCATGACATAGGCTGTCGCGCCTTGTATGGAGATATTGGCACAAGGCGTCTCGATACGCGGTCCTCCGATAATAACTACTTGCGGTTGGATATCTTTGTAATTACCTTGACAGCACACCCAAAGTCGTTTCTGCTCATCTACTCGGATACGCGTCGGGTTAAGGCCTACGTTTATCTTCTCTATCTCGGTGAATGAACTCAAGTCAATGACCGATACCGTCGAGTCATATTGATTCGTGAGGTAACCACCGGAGTTGACCACATAGAGTTTGTTTCCTACCACGCATAACTCATCGGGCTGATGGCCCACTTTGACTTCACGCGTTACCTCCAAGCTCGCTGTATCTACTTCATACACAGAGCCTAACAAGTCCGGGTCAGCTAACGAACCCACATACGCGCTCACGTACATTTTGCTACCTTTGAACGCCACATACCGGCAATTTGGCAGGTCTATCTTACCGATATGCCGTGCCTGCAGATCCATCACTTCGACCTTGTGCGAGCAGTTGATGACCGCGTACAAGCGTCCTCCGTACTGCTGGATATCATTACCCACATCACCGAGTTCCTTCAGTTGCTTGGGGTTCATTGCCCCATACCAGTTACTGTAATAGTCGCCTTTCTCCAGGTTGATATAGTCCATACGCGCTTTGTTCGACCCCATATTACCCTCGCAGAGCACGTATAACCCGCCCTCACGCACATCGTCCGTGACATGCGTACCGATCGTCGGATAGATGACTTCGTCGCCCCTACAGGACCATAGGAGCAAGGAACAAAGAACAAAGATCAATATGTGAAAGCGAGCGTGCATCGTACGTTTTGTTTGGGCATCGGATAGTTCTGTATCACTTCATAATCCTGTCCGAGCAAGTTATTGATTTCTATATTTGCTTTGAGTCCGTATCGTTGTATCTTCCACTCCCCAAAGAGCGTCAGGTCGTGCGTGTACCAAGGTTGGACGTAGTTATAAATGATATTCTCCTGTTGGCTATACCGCTCGCCCACATAGATGAACGAATAACTGAGGCCGTAATGGTCACCGCGTTTGCTGCTATAGTCGAGTCCAAACACAAAACTACCGCTATGCCAAGGGATATACGGTATCTGATGACCGTAATAGGTATCGTTTGGGTTCGTCACATCGATAGCCGTGTTGTAGGTGTAGTTAAGCCGTGTGCGCAACACAAATCGAAGCGGCAGATAAAAGGACATATCGGCTTTGACATCCACACCGTTGATCTTGACCGTACCAAGGTTAAGCATCGTCCAGCGGAACTGTTGGCCTTTCGGGTAAGCAATGATCTTATCGGTCACTCTATTATAATAATACGACGCGGAGAAAGATAGATCGTATTTGTTAGATGCTTTTCTATACGCCAACTCCACGCTATGTTGACGTGCCAACTCAGGGCGCAGCGAGGCGTTACCTAAGTCCGTATAATAGAGGTCATTGAAAGTCGGATAGCGGTAACTCTGCTTATAGAACGCATTGAGACTGAGATCAATAGCCGGATACGGTCTAAAGGACAAGAATACACCCGGCGTCACACGCGGTGCATCTGTATCTACTTTCGTCATCAGCACGCTGGCCTGTGCACGTAGGTATTCCTTGATATTGAGTGCCGTAGCGGCGGAGAGCCAATGAGTGTGTCGATAGAAACGCTGATCGGTCAGTTGGCTCACCCATTCATCTCGCTTGAGCGTGTTATACTGGTAGTCGTAAGCAAGCGAGACGTCCCACCAATTGAAGATCTGCACTTTATTGGCCCAAGACAGATAGATCTCCTGCTGCAGGTACTCATTGTCGGACGGCAGAAGTCGCTCATCGTAGTTCTTGTAATGCGTATAGTCGTTAGCGTATTTGAACAACACGCGTGTGCTCCAACGATCAAACCACTCCTCCTGCCATATTCCCTGCACGAAGGTATTCCTGTCCCAAAGTCGCTCACCGTTGCGCCAGACGTTGTTGACGATAGCGCCGGGCACACCGCGTTCGGAGTAGTAGTTATAGACGTGCATGCGCCAGAATCCTGTCGTGCGGTAGTAATAATGTAGCCCCATCTCTGTCCTTACAGCATTGATATCTCCGTTCTGCCGCACAGCCGTCGTGTCATAGGCCGTCTCGCCGGAAGGCAAAACACGTTTATACCGGAATGGGTACTTACCGTTGGCATAGACATATTCGGCATCAATATTCAGCGACAAGCCCTCGGCTAACTTCACGTCCACACCGACGTTGGGATTTGCCAGACCAAACGAACCAAAGCGCATTTTCGCACGCACATGCGCGCGCTCGCCCGCTTTAAAATAAGGTTTGCGCGTAGTGAGATAGACGTTGCCGGCTGCTCCGAACTCACGCGCTGACTGAAAGATATCGGATTTCTGGCCCTTATAGAGCTGTATCTCCTCCATGTTATCAAGCGAGTAACGTCCCAGGTCCACTTGTCCGTTCTGCGCATTACCGATCTGCACACCGTTATAATAGACGGCCGTGTGCTGGCTTCCCATCGAACGCACATTGATGGTTTTGATGCCGCCTACCCCGCCATAGTCCTTGATCTGGATACCGGAGAAATACCGCAAAGCATCCGCAACACTTAACGCATTAAGACGTTCTAACTCCGCCCCTTTGAGCGTCTGCGGAACAATGATATCCTTGGCTAATGCACGCGCTGTCACCTCGACCTCCTCGATATGGAAGTCGCGATACAAGGAATCGAGCTCTGCCTGTTCTACAGCAAGAGCCATGTGCGCCATCAGCGCCAAGAATACTATTACAAGAATATGTTTGTTCATTGCTTCGCCCTAATCCTGGAGGACTATCAATAGAGCGCTGGAGGTAAGCGATCTGACTTAGGTCCTTAGACCATCACAGTTGCCGGTCAGTCCGGGATTTTCACCCGAGTTCTCTTACCTAGAGGCTTTTATTTTTTCGCGGGGTCAGTTGTTAAATCTATACCAAGTTTCTTAAAGGTTCTCCAATCCACTTCTTTGAGCATCACGGTCGAGTGCGCCTGGCAGCCTTTGAGCAAAGGCAGTGTCTCAAGGGCTTTGCGGCAGTTCTCGTCTTGCAGCGAGAGCACCGACAGTGCAACAAGCACCTCGTCCGTATGCAAGCGTGGGTTCTGGCCGTGCAAGTACCCTATCTTAGTCTGCTGAATAGGCTCGATAAACTTCTCCGGTATCAAGCGAACAGAATGGTCAATGCCCGCCAACTCTTTCATGGCGTTCAGTAGTAATGCCGCCGAAGAACCCAACAGCGGTCCTGCTTCGGCTGTAATGATCTTACCGTTAGGAAGTTCAATAGCCGCGGCGTGAGCAAAAGCACCATCATGGAGCGCGCCTGTCAGGGCACGTCTCTCGCGAGCAGCCACCGTTGTACGACGGTAGGCTGTGTTAATACCTACTTGTTGTTGCAAGAGTGCCAACTTTTTGATCTCCGCGTCGTTGCACTTGCCATTTGCCAGATGACAAAGGGCCTGAAAATAACGGCGAATGATCTCTTGCTTGCTGGCTTCACGTACCGCTTCATCGTCGCTGATACAGAATCCCACCATGTTCACACCCATATCCGTCGGGGACTTATACGGACTCTTGCCGTAGATAGAGGTGAATAAGGCGTCCAGTACGGGAAAGATCTCAATATCGCGGTTGTAGTTAACGGCCGTCTTACCGTACGCTTCCAGATGGAAAGGATCCAACATATTCACGTCATTAAGGTCCGCTGTCGCTGCTTCGTAAGCCACGTTGAGCGGGTGTTTAAGCGGCAAGTTCCACACGGGGAAGGTCTCGAACTTAGCGTATCCGGCTTCGTGTCCGCGTTTCTGCTCATTATAGAGTTGACTCAAACAAACGGCCATCTTACCACTACCCGGTCCCGGTGCAGTGACTACTACCAACGGGCGTGTCGTCTCAATATAGTCATCGTGTCCGAAGCCCTCATCGGAAGCAATCAAGTCCACGTTATGCGGGTAATCCTCTATCGTGTAATGGTAATACACGCGGATTCCCTTACGCTCCAGACGTTGCCTATATGCGTCTGCAGAACGCTGACCGGAATAGTGGGTAATAACAACCGAAGACACATAAAAACCGCGCTGTGTAAACTCTTCGCGCAAGCGCAGTACATCCTCATCATACGTAATACCCAAGTCCTGACGCACCTTGTTGCGTTCGATATCCAAGGCTGAGAGCACGATTAGGATCTCCAGCGAGTCCTGTAGTTGGGTTAACATCTGCAGCTTACTATCCGGTTGAAAACCCGGTAGTACGCGGCTCGCATGTAAGTCATCAAAGAGCTTACCACCCAACTCCAAATACAGCTTGTTACCAAACTGCGCAATCCGCTCGCGGATATGCTCCGACTGTATCCGGATATATTTATCGTTATCAAAAGCTAATGCCATATTTCCTTAAACTTTCAACTTTTAACTTTCAACTTTAGCACCTTCCTCATCATCTTCATCATGATGGTAGTAGTAATACGAGCGGTAGGCCTTATCGTCTTTGACGAACTTACCATAGAGTTTGCCATACAACTTGCCATAACGTCTCGAACGACTGCTGTCACCGCCGTAACCGTAGCCATAGCCACCGTAACCACCATATCCGAAGTGTCCGTAGCCGTATCCGCCGTATCCGCCGTAACCATATCCGTAACCGGAACCATACGAGTGACGTCCTTCGGTCGGGATATCAGAGAGCACGATCTGCACTTTCTCCGGCATATCAATTACTTCTTCCATCTGCTGCAAGGTCTGCTTGCAGAAGGATTTATTGGTCTGCATACAGCGGATAATAAACAGACATACATCGCTCTGCTCGATGACGGCATAAGCGTCCGGTACCAGACCGATAGGCGACGTATCGACAACGATGAAGTCATATTGTTCACGCATATTCTTGAACAGTTCGGCTAACTTATCGGAGTGCACCAACTCACCCGGGTTAGGCGGTATAGTACCGGCACGCAGGAAGTCAAAGCCAAACGGGGTATCTTTCACCATCGCCTCCTCGAGCGTACAATCTCCTACAAGATAGTTGGATATACCGTTACCGTTCTCCAGACCTAACTTCGTGTGGATATTCGGTTTGCGGATATCGAGGTCGATAAGCAGCGTCTTCTTGCCTGTCATGGCATAGAGCGCCGCGAGGTTAGTACTAAGGAACGTCTTACCATCACCGGATTCAGTCGAAGTGGTGCAGATCACCATCTTGTCTTTTCGGCGCAAAATGAACTCAATACGTGTACGGATAGCACGTAGCATCTCCGCATACGAAGATCGAGGCGAGGCACGTACGAGCGTCGGGTTCTGGTTCTTAGCGTGACGTAAAGTACCGATCAAACGGAACGATTTCAATTTGATCACATCCTTTGGCGAACGAATCTTGTTATTGAGCAACTCGCTTAGGATAATCAGTACCAACGGAATCAGGAAACCGACGATCAAATAAGTTGTTGTCGTCTGTTTCTTGGCCTTAGAGTTCATGATCGAGGTCGTGCGGGCCTTGTCCATGATGCTGTTATCCGGCGTGTTAGACGCTTTCTGAATCTCCGCCTCGGCGCGTTTCTGCAGGAAGAAAGTGTAATAGTTATCATCAATGCGATAGTTACGCTCAATGGCTACCATCTGCAACTCTTTCTGCGGTAACTGCTGGATGGCCTTTTCTACCTCGCTATAACGACGTTGAAGGTCCGCTTTCTCTATCTCCAGCGATGCCTGCATCGTCTTCACCACCTCCGCCATGGCCGTCTTCACGTTCTCCATGTCCTTGGTATACTTGGCGTAGTAGACGTTCTTCTCCGTCAACTCTCCGCGTTGAATACGCAGGTCGTTGAGTTGAGTCACCAGCGTCATCAACATCGGGTCAGACACTCCTAAGGTAGCCGGAGCTATCACCGCGTCGTTCTCAATGTTCTTATTCAGATAATTGGTCAAGTAGTCAAAATAAGTCTCCCTTAGTCTTAACTCCAGTGCTTGCTGGTCATAAGTAGTGATCTGGCTCATCAACTGACCGGCATAGGAATTGACATCAACGAACTTATTCTCCTGGCGGAAGTCTGTCATGGCGCCTTCACTCACCTCCAGCGAAGCCTGCAAGTTCTTCAACTGCTCGTTGATAAAACGTATGGAGTTTTCTGCCACTTCGTTCTTCTGCTCGAGGTTCTGCAGCAAGTATATCTTAGCCAGCATATCAATGAACTCGCAGTCACGTTGCGGCGTCTCGCTCACCAGCGACAAAGCCAATACCGTAGATCCTTCAGTCACAAACGAGAGTTGCAGACGACTCATGAACTCGTCTACCAGCGACTCGTGTGTACGGAAACGGAAGTAAATCTTACCGTTGGTTGTCATGAACTCGGTCGGCCAGATGACAATATCAAAGAGCGAACAATGTATCGGCTCACCATACTTGGTGTCGATCTCCAGCGGTGTATTCTCGTCCGTAGAAGATATATGCAGCGCTCCTTCCTTACCAAACGACAACTGATAAAGGATTCCGTACGCACGTGCGTCCAGACGCGAACTCTCCACGAGTACCGGTGTTTGACGGTAGAGCTGGCGGGTCTTGAAACGGCCTTGCGTGATATACTCCACGTTAAGGAACGGCAAAGAGTCAACCACCCTACTCATCAAGTCGTACGAACCGAGCATAATCATCTGGTTGTTGACGTTCTTATAGACAGCGTCTACACCAAAGCCTTGCATCAACATCGAGGTCGAAGAACCATACGTGCTGCTCTCCTTGATGACAATAGTGCCTTGCGAGTAATAGGTCGGTATCCAACGACGGTTCTTAAGCATCGCCAGACCTAACGCTATCACGATGGCAATTACGAACAAGTACCAATAATGCAGGAACGTGAACAACCACTCCAGCGGGTTAAAGTTCAGCGTACTCTCCTCGTCATCGTCGTTCTGCTGCGGATCTTGTTGATAATACTGCTGGTTTCCAGCCTGGTAATAGTACTGACCGTTACCGCCTGGTTGGTAATATTGGCTATTGCCTCCGGGTTGGTAGTACTGGTTGTTACCACCCGGGTTGTAATAGGGATTATTCTTACTCATTTTTATTTATACAGATAAGCCAGATAATTCAATACGGAAGTTAACAATGCCACGCTGCTCGTCACCAGAGCGATAAAACCTGTGTATGACGGCACCTTGTAGAAACTGTCTTTGGTGCGTGCCACATAGATGACGTCGTTCGGGTAAATATAGTAATATTTACTGTCAATGATCGTGTTGGTACGCATATCAAACTCAAGCACTTCGGGTTCTTGTCCGCCGTCCCGAGGGCGAATAATACGGATATGCCTGCGGTCACCGCTGTTCATCACGTCACCCGTCAACGCCAGCGCCTGGAAGATATTCATCTTCTCTTTATAAATAAAGAACTGACCTGCACGCGCGTCTCCGATGACAGAGAAATACTTGTTATACAGCGCTAATTTGATGTCTGCGTCCGGTATAATCTCGCGGAAGGCAGCTTTCAAGGTGTCCTGTGCCTCGGCTTCGGTCAAGCCGACTAACTTAACCGGCTTCAAGAATGGTATATCTACCGTTCCGTCGGCATATACGCGGTATGAGTTGGCATATTGACCGTTCGCCACATTATTATTCGCTTCAAACATCTTCAACATCTTCTCGTCCAAGGTAATTAGACGGTAGATGATCTCATCGTTCACGCGGATACGATACGGCTCGTACGCAACCGAGTCATAAACCGGCAACTTGTTCGCTTTCGTCGGCTCTTGCAGGTAACCGATCTGACGGTGACTGTAACAACCGGTCATCAACACCGCTACAAGGCCCAATAATACAATGCTTAATCGTCTCATTTGGTACCTCCTTCCGATGATGATGTGCCCGAACCGTAGTGTTTGCGCACATGGTTAATACCTGTCTGAATAATGGTGTAGATGAACGCACCAAACGATATCGTCGCCGCCGTCACACCCACTACCGTCGAAGCCGAGTTGATACCGAAGCTATATCCCGGTATCTGGCGGATATAGATGATGTCATTTGGCTCAATATAATAATACTCCGAGTTAACGATCTCCTTCGAACGGGCATCAAACGTCTTGATCGTCGTTACGCCGTTCTTCTCGCGAACGAGCTTAATCTCCTTGCGGCTGTTGAATTCTTTCAAGTCTCCCACCAGCGCCAATGCCTCAAAAATAGTCATCTTCTCCTTCGTGATCGGATAACGGCCGCTTTGTGCACCTACTACCGAGAAACTGCGGTTCACGATATACACCTCCACCGAGATCGTGCTATATCCGGGTATCTCACGAAGTAACGTACCCAACGCGTCTTCCAACTTCCGCTTTACCTCACGCGAGGTACTTCCCTGCACATAGATCTTACCGATCGTCGGGAAGTCGATGTTACCTTCCTCGTCCACCAGATAGGTATAGAGGTCATACGAACCGTTCGAGTACCCTACTCCCATCTGCTGACGGATATTTGCGCTCGTTCCGCCGGCGTTATACATCTTCATGATGGTTTCGTCCATCGAATAGACAGTCACATACAACCGGTCTCCTATTCGCAGTTCGTAGTCCGTAAACAATAAGGTATCCGCGTAATGCGGGATATGCTTGTCCGGATTCTGCATGTAGTTCACTTTCCGCGCCGTCACACAGGACGACAATGCCCAGCTCACTAATGCCAAAAACAATAAATATTTGAATTTATAAATCATAAATCATAAATTACAAATGACAAATACGCGCTAGCGTTTCTCGTCCCAACCAAAGGGGTGTTTTGCTAAAGGTAATTTCGCCAACGGATGATAGTCGCCCACCAAGCCGATCGGCTCGCTGTGACGTATCTCAGCTACCGTCTCAATACACGGACGTGCCTCGGCGATACGGAAACCGTTACCCGCTAAGATCTGCTTGTAGCTCTCCGTATGCAACTCCGTAAAGCCGGCACTGAACTCAAACTCCTCGCCGTCGATATTCAAAGTCCGGTACGTACGTTTCTCGCCTTGTACCGCATTAGCCGGCAGACACGCCGCATTGATACTAAGGAAATAGCGCACACGCGCGTGCTCCAACTCCATGTATCCCGCTACGCGATCAAAACTCATTACATGCACAATATTCTTCTGCACTTTCCCGAACACCCACTGCAGCATATCGTAGAAATGCACGCCGATATTCGTCGCTATACCGCCAGACTTATGCACGTCGCCTTTCCAACTCGCATAGTACCAGTTACCGCGACTCGTGATATAGGTCAAATCCACGTCATACACTTTCTTCGGGTCCTGCGCCGTCTCACGTTCCACTTTCTCCTTGAGCGCACGAATCTTATCGTGCAGACGAAGTTGCAGAATCGTATAGGCCTTATGCCCCGTCTCCTTCTCTACTTCCAAGAGGTTATCGATATTGTACGGATTCAACACCAGCGGTTTTTCACAAATCACATCGCACCCAAGACGCAGACCGTAACGAATAAACGCGTCGTGCGTGTAGTTCGGCGTGCAAATAGACAGCCAATGCAACGGATTATCCGTTCTCATCTGCTTGGAACAAAAACGGTCGAACTGCTCGTTCTCTGTGTAAAAAGAACAGTCGGGGAACGACGAGTCCAAGCGGCCCACCGAGTCAAACTTATCGTAGGCTACCAAAAGGTTGTTGCCTGTGTCTGCTATCGCTTTGATATGTCGCGGCGCAATATACCCCGCCGCACCGATTAAAGCAAAATTCAATTTTTTATCCATAGTTTCTTAATAATATTCTTCACGTTTTGTGTCACCAACTCCAAGTACCATGCCTTAGCGTTATTCGTCCAACGTTGCGGATGAGTCGTCATCATCACATGCTTCGGTAAATCCCCAGCCTCTATCGCCTTGATCAACTCCTCCGTCGTATGCCAGCTTAGTCCTTTTTGCATCCACTCGTCCTGGTACTGCGGTATCTTGTCCCGCACACTCACCTTATAGCCATCCCAGCAACGTCCCGTGTCCGTCAAGTAGAATACATCGCTAAAATCCGTGTCCAGATACGGCTCGCCGATAATACCGAGCGTCTTATAATCGTATTTCTTCCAAAGATCCTTACTGTCCCACTTGCTCGTCGGCGCTCCGTGCATGCAAATCGTCTCCACCGCGTAGTACTGCCGGAAATAGTTGAGCCATGTCTGAAAATGACTCCACGCCTTATCTACATCTCCGTCACACAGACTCATATCCTCATAATGATATCCTATTTCATGCCCCAACGCGGCAATTGAACGAATCACTTCCGGCACATTACTACCCTTTCCTACGCGGAAATAATAACTTGCCTTTGCGCCCAAACTTGCCTCTATCTGTGCTGCCTTCAAACTATTCCACGCCTTCGCATCTACATCGTGCCTTAAAATGACGAATCTGTCGGTATCTCGGGATTCCGAAATTTCGGTTTTCCGGAGATACTCCGCAAATGATATCAACTGATACCCCTTCTCCTGCAGCGTCTCAAGCAGCGCCCGATATATGTCCAAACTAAAATCTCGCACTACCTCTCTGCCCGCATGGGATTCTCCAAAAAATCTTTGTACGCCAGCCGAATACCGTCTTCGAGTTCTGTCTTATATGTCCAGCCCAGCGCCGTCGCCTTACTTACATCCAGCAACTTCCTTGGCGTGCCGTCCGGACGCGTCGTATCCCATTGTATCTCGCCTTCATAGCCTACAACTTTCGCCACCAACTCAGTCAACTCCTTGATCGTCAACTCTTTGCCCGTTCCGGCATTCACAGTCTCATTGCCGCTATAGTTATTCATCAAAAACACGCACAGGTTCGCCAAGTCATCCACATACAAGAACTCTCTCAACGGACTTCCGGTTCCCCAGCACGTCACACTCTTCTTTCCCTCTACTTTTGCTTCATGGAAACGCCGAATCAAGGCCGGTAACACATGGCTGTGCTCAGGATGATAATTATCGTTCGGACCGTACAAGTTTGTCGGCATCACAGAGATATAATCCGTGCCATACTGCCGGTTCAAAAACTCACAGTACTTCAAGCCGCTGATCTTCGCCAGCGCGTACGCCTCGTTGGTCTTCTCCAGTTCACCTGTCAGCAGACAACTCTCTTTCATCGGCTGCGGAGCCAAACGCGGGTAGATACAACTCGAACCCAAGAACTCCAACTTCTTCACGCCGTTCTTCCACGCCGCATGAATCACATTCATCTCCAGAATCATGTTGTCGTACATAAAGTCCGCCAGATGACGCTCATTAGCGATGATACCGCCGACCTTAGCGGCAGCCAGAAACACATACTCCGGTTTCTCCGTTTCAAAGAAACGTTCTACATCTTCCTGCCGACACAGGTCCAACTCCTTATGCGTTCGAGTAATGATATTCGTGTATCCCTGCCGTTCCAACTCCCGCACGATAGCAGAACCTACCATGCCACGATGACCTGCTACGTATATTTTACTGTTTAACTCCATAACTAATAACTATCCGACTTCTCTCAACTCTCAACTTTCAACTCTCAACTCTCAACTTATTTAACTATGCCTTTTTCCAAATACTCTGCGGCATTAAAATGCTCGCGCGTCACTTTCTGCATATCGTGTTTAACCATCAGCTCGACAAGTTCCTCAAACGAAGTGCTCTGCGGGTTCCAGCCAAGTTCTCTCTTTGCCTTACTCGGATCACCCAACAGATTCACGACGTCTGTCGGTCGATAGAAATCCGGGCTCACCCGTACCACCACATCGCCAACCTTTGTACTTTGTACTTTGTCACTTTGTACCTTCTCAACGATACCCTTCTCGTCGATACCTTTGCCTTCCCATCTCAACTCGATTCCTGCGTGCTTGAAGGCCAGCGTCGCAAACTCACGAACCGTATGTTGCACGCCCGTCGCGATCACAAAGTCCTCCGGTTTATCTTGCTGCAGAATCAACCACATGCACTCCACGTAATCCTTGGCATATCCCCAATCGCGCAAACTATCCAGGTTGCCCAGATAGACGCACTCCTGCAGTCCATGCGCAATACGAGCCGCCGCCAACGTGATCTTTCTTGTCACAAACGTCTCGCCGCGACGCTCACTCTCGTGGTTAAACAGGATACCCGAACAGCAGAACATATCGTACGCCTCGCGGTACTCCTTGATGATCCAATAGCCGTACAACTTTGCCACGGCGTACGGACTATACGGGTGAAAAGGCGTCGTCTCGCTCTGCGGCACTTCTTCTACCTTGCCGTACAACTCCGAAGTGGAAGCCTGGTAAATCTTACAGGTCTTCTCGAGATGATTCGTTCGCACCGCCTCCAGCACACGCAGTACACCTACGGCGTCCACGTCAGCCGTAAACTCCGGGGCATCAAAACTAACCTGCACATGACTCTGCGCCGCCAAGTTATATATCTCGTCCGGCTGAACTTTGCCTACCAGTTTCACCAGCGACATCGAGTCACCCATGTCCGCATAATGCAAATGGAAATGCGGAGTGCCCTCCAGATGAGCAATACGCTCGCGGAAGTCCACCGAACTGCGGCGAATAATGCCGTGTACCTCGTAGCCTTTCTCCAACAAGAACTCGGACAAGTAACTTCCGTCCTGTCCCGTTACACCCGTTATTAATGCTGTCTTTGCCATATTCTTCCTTATATCAATACACACCGGAACCTACCACGCCGGTCCAAGGCGCTAATCCTCTGTGACGTGTGATCGGTCCGCCGTACTTGGTGGTTCGCGGATAAACCTTTGTCTCTTTCTTCTCAGGCTCTGCCTTAGTGGCAACCGTAGTAGCGGTCGCAGTAGTAGCAGCTTTGGTGGTTGTAGCTGCTTTGGATACGGTGTTTGCCTTTGCTGGAGTAGCGGCTTTCTGAGCCTGACCCTGCGACTTAGTCTGCTGTCTGGTCTGTTGCTGGGTTTTCTTCGGCGATGCCTGTGCTACAGCTTCTGTCTGCTTAACGGCCTTACGAAGCTTCACATTCGGGCTGTTCTTGAAAGCATCCGCATGGATCTCACTAACCGTCGTCGGTACTTCTACTTCCGTCAACGCTTTGCAGTATTCAAACGCGCCTTTACCAACATACGTCAGACCTTCTGACAACTTCAAATCGCGCAGTTTATAGCACGAGCCGAAAGTCTCCGACTCAATACGACTAACCGAACCCGGGATATTAACCGACTCCAGATTACCGCAGTACTCGAACGCCTTGCTGTCGATCTTCTTAAGCGACTCAGGCAGCACAAGCGTCTTCAGTTTCTCTGCACGGTAGAAAGAAACCTCTTCGATCTTCTCTACACCATCAGGAACCGTATAACTTGTCGCAGGATTACCCAACGGATACATCAATAGCCTGGTCATTGGCTTGTCAAACAACACACCGCCTACCGAGCAATAACGCGGGTTCTGAGGATCCACGTAGAAGGACGTAATATTACGATCGGCAAAAGCGAACCAGGGTTCTATCTCCGTCACACTCGCGGGGATATCCATACGCGTCAACTCATAACAACGGGAGAAGGCATAACGACCTATCTTCTGCACACTCGGCGGCAAGACAACACGCGTCAAGCCTGTGCCGGAGAAAGCACTCTTTCCAATCGTCAATACCGTACCTGGTATCTTACAGTTACGCAACGCCTCATCGTCCTCAAAAGCCTCGTTTCCGATATGCGTGATTCCCTCCGCCATAATGACGTTCTCAATCTGTGTGTGGAACTTCTTCCAAGGGGTCTTATAAACGGACTTACCGGTGGTGTAATTGTAATCGCTCTGGTAATCGTCCATCGGGCCGGAACCGGTGATAGAGAGAGTCTTGCTCCTCTTGTCATAATACCACTTCAGGTTCTTACCGCATTTACCATGCGGAGCACCAAAAACCACCAGGCAGCAGAAAGCCGCCAAAAGCAATAGAGAAAGTCGCTTCATAATGTCGTATTTTTAAAATCGGCCGCAAAGATACAACAATTTTTTGACATATGCAAGCGCACGCGCGTTTTTCCATAATTTTTATTATTTTTTTAAATTTTTTATCATTTTTTTTCTTGCATTCAGACGCCCCGAAATATACTCGCTATACACCGTCTATACACCCCTTATAACGTGTCCTAGACTTTATTAAAAATTTTATTATATAATTCATTGGTATTGTGCATTTTACACACATGCAAAAAATTGCATAAAATGCGCATTTTTGAATTTTCATTTTGCTCTTTTTTACCATTCAATTTGACGCCGTTTTTAGTGCTTATTTTGTATAAAAATATACAAACATTTGCGTATGTCAAAAAAAAGTTGTAACTTTGCGCCTGATTTTGAAAATTTAAATTAAACGGATATAATTATGGCAAATGAAAAACAAGGCGGATTGATGTTCAATGCATTGACCGCAGGCAGTAAAATCGTAGGAACGATCACAGCAGACAGCGACTTCCGTATCGACGGTTTGATCGAAGGTGATTTGACATGTTCCGGTAAGGTCGTTATCGGTGAGGCAGGTAAAGTAAAAGGTACTATCGTATGCCAGCAGGCAGAGATCCTGGGACTGCTCGACGGCAAGGTAACATGTCATCAGCAGCTCAGCTTGCGTGCGAACGGTAAGATCCAAGGCGATGTACACACCAAGACCCTCATCGTGGAGCCGGGCGCTATCTTCAACGGCACATGCGCTATGAATGAAGCAAAACCTGCAGCTACACCCGTTAAATAATTCCGAAAAATCAGATTAATCAGAATATTCAGAGTTATGAAAATCAAACCTTTCAAAGGTGTTCGGCCACCAAAAGAATTGGTGGAACAGGTCAGTAGCCGGCCGTACGACGTGCTCAACTCTGACGAGGCACGCAAAGAAGCGGCAGGTAACGATATGAGCCTCTATCATATCATCAAACCTGAGATCAATTTCGAACCCGGCACCGACGAACACGACCCGCGCGTCTATGGGGAGGCCAAACAGCAGTATCAGCGTTTTAAAATCAAAGGCTGGCTCGTGCAGGACGAAAAGGAACATTACTACGTCTATGCCCAAACTATGAACGGTAAGACGCAGTATGGTCTGGTAGTCGCTGCATGGGTAGATGACTACCTCGAGGGACGTATCAAGAAACACGAACTCACACGCCGCGACAAAGAAGAGGACCGCATGAAACATGTGCGTACACTCAACGCGAACATGGAGCCCGTCTTTTTTGCCTACCCTCACCGCTTTGACCTCGATGCCATCGTAGCTGACGTCTGCAAAGCCCAGCCCGAATATGATTTCGTAGCGGCGCCGGAAGGCTTTAGACATACGTTCTGGATCATTAACGACAAAGCGACCATTGATCGTATTACGGCCATCTTCGAAGAGATACCGGCGATGTATATCGCAGACGGACACCACCGCTCTGCAGCCGCCGCTCGTGTAGGCGAGGAACTGAAAGCTAAGAATCAGAACGCAAACATCAAGAATCCCGAGTCCGATTTCTTCTTGGCGGTTTGTTTTCCGGATAACCAACTCAATATCATCGACTATAATCGTGTAGTCAAGGACCTCAACGGTCTGACAGAGGCGCAATTCCTCAAAGCTCTCAAGGCCGACTTCAAAGTAGAAGAGAAAGGCGCTGATATCTACAAACCGCAAGGCTTGCATAACTTCTCGCTCTATCTCGGCGGCAAATGGTACTCGCTTACTGCCAAGAAAGGACGCTACAACGATGCCGATCCCATCGGAGTGCTGGACGTTACTATTTCCAGTAACCTCATCCTCGACAAGATTCTCGGCATCAAAGACCTGCGTTCCGACAAGCGTATCGACTTTGTAGGCGGAATTCGCGGACTCGGCGAACTCAAACGTCGTGTGGATAGCGGAGAAATGAAGATGGCGCTTGCCCTCTACCCTGTCACCATGAAGCAAATCATCGATATCGCGGACTCTGGCAATATTATGCCGCCTAAGACCACGTGGTTCGAGCCCAAATTACGTTCAGGATTAGTCATACATGAACTTAATTAAGTTGAAAGGTGAAAAGTGAAAGGAAATATATGGTGAAAAGTGAACGGTTAAAGGTGAAAAGTTTTCTCCTTTCAATTTTCATTTTTCAATTTTCAATTCTTCTGAGCGGCTGCTCTATCCAGCAACGTATTAAGCGGGCGGATAAGAAGTTCGCGATCGGCGAATATTACACCGCCGCTGATCTCTACAAGCAGTGTTACAGCCACCTAAGCACAAAAAAAGATCGTGCGCTCAAAGGCTACGTTGCGTATCAGCAAGGTGAGTGTTACCGACTCATCAATAATACCCGTGCTGTAAATGCCTACCAGAGTGCGTTGCGTTGTAAGTACCACTTGCAGGACTCCACGATCTTCCTTCATTGCGGCCTCGCGCTTCAATACCAAGGTAAATACAAAGATGCAGCCAAGAGCTATGCTCTCTATCTGGAATCTCATCCGGATAACTATGTAGCGCAGGCCGGAAAGTATGCTTGCGAGCACATAGACGCTTGGCGCAAAGAGTCGAGTCGTTACAAAACCGAGGAGGCGAAGCCATTTAACCAAAAACGCACAAGCAACTTCGCACCGATGTTCATCGGCGATCAGACCGATGCATTGATGTTCACATCAAACCGTCAAGAGAAGCAAGGTAGCGGCACAAAGAAATTCAAAAGACCCAGCAACGTCACCGGACAACAACTCTTCCAGCTCTACCAGACACGCAAGAACGCAGCGGGAGAATGGGAAGAGATCAGTTTGGCGGAAGGCTTATATGACAGCCCCGAGACCGAGCAGAACGACTCGGCCCTCAAACAAGCCGGAACGGCGGAGATGGGAGCATGCTGCTTCACCAGAGACGGCCGAACGATGTACTTCACCTACTCCAAGCCTATCAATGGCAAGGACCTCGGGGCAAAGATATACAAGAGTGAGCGGGCAAGTGGTGAATGGGGCGAACCGCAAGAAGTGAGGCTCTTCAAAGACAGCACGATCACAGTAGGGCATCCTGCCATTAGCCCTTCCGGAGATACACTCTATTTCGCAAGTGACGCACCGGGCGGACAAGGCGGAAAGGATATCTGTTTCGCAGAACACGATGGCGATGAATGGGTCAACGCTCAGCCGCTTGGGAAAGGTATCAACACCGCTGCCGATGAGATGTTCCCGTATGTACACGAAGATGGCACCCTTTATTTCTCGTCGAACGGTCACCCGGGATACGGTGGACTTGATATCTACAAAGCCAACCGCGATACAACGATCAAAGATAGTGTGGTGTGGGAACTCTACAATATGGGGCCGGTCTTCAACGGTATCGGAGATGACTTTGGTATCACCTTTGCCGGTAACACCCAAGACGGTTTCTTCTCGTCTAACAAAGGCGACAAGAAAGGTTTTGACAAGATCTACCGCTTCTGGCTACCGGAGATGGAGTTCATCGTAGAAGGAACAGTCAAAGACGAATTGGATAATATCATCTCTGATGCCAAGTTGCGCTTGGTAGGTAGTGATGGTACGAACAGCCGCGTCAATGCCCGCCGAGATGGTACATACAAAATCAAACTGCATAAGGACGTCAAATATGTCATGCTCGCGACCGCACGAGGTTTCCTTAACCAGAAAGAGCAACTCAACACGCTCAACCTCAAGGACAGCAAGTCCTACAACGTGGACTTTATCCTCAACCCTATCTCGCGTCCCGTAACCATGGAGAATATCTTCTATGAGTTCGACAAATGGGACATCACCAAGGCTTCGGAAGAGGAACTCAACCGCTTGGTGAAACTACTCAACGAAAATCCCAATATCACCATCGAACTCAGTGCCCACACCGATATGAAAGGTACGGACGAGTATAACAACGAACTGAGCCAAAAACGTGCGCAGAGTTGTTGTGACTACCTCGTGAAGCAAGGCATCGAACGCGAACGCCTGACTCCTGTAGGATACGGCAAAACGATGCCGATGGTAGGTACGAAACAACTCCATGACAAGTATCCTTGGATACCGCTGGAACAACGTCTGGACGAGGCGTTCATCAGTACCCTCACCGCAGACAAACAGGAGATCTGTAACCAGATCAACCGCCGCACGGAGTTCAAGGTATTACGAACAACGTATAAACTGTATTAACATGCAACAATATTTGGATTTATGCAAACGTGTGCTCGAAGAAGGAACCGTTAAACATGACCGCACAGGCACAGGAACCATCTCGGTATTCGGACACCAGATGCGTTTCCACATGGCAGACGGCTTTCCGCTCTTGACCACCAAGAAACTGCACCTCAAGTCCATCATTTACGAACTGTTATGGTTTCTCCGGGGCGACACCAACGTCAAGTACCTGCAGGAACATGGTGTACGTATCTGGAACGAATGGGCGGACGAGAAGGGAGAACTGGGTCCGGTCTATGGCCATCAATGGCGCTCTTGGCCTGATTATAAAGGCGGAACAATAGACCAGATAGCCAATATCGTCGAGACGATCAAGAAGAACCCCGACAGCCGTCGTATGCTCGTCAGCGCATGGAACGTAGCGGAAGTGGATCAAATGGCCTTACCGCCCTGTCACTGCTTGTTCCAGTTCTATGTAGCAGATGGCAAACTTTCGCTCCAACTCTATCAGCGCAGCGCGGATATCTTCTTGGGCGTGCCCTTTAACATCGCGTCCTATGCCCTACTCCTTCAGATGATGGCGCAGGTGACAGGCCTCGAGTGCGGTGATTTTGTGCACACGCTCGGTGATGCACATATCTACTTGAACCACTTGGAGCAAGTAAAACTGCAGTTGACCCGTGAGCCTCGTCCTTTACCGAAGATGCTCATCAACCCGGAGGTCAAAGACCTCTTTGGGTTCCAATACGAAGATTTTACATTAGAGGGATATGACCCGCATCCTCATATTGCGGGCGTTGTAGCTGTATGATTTCGATTATAGTAGCAATAGCTGAGAACTATGCGATCGGCAAGAAAGGGGATCTCTTATGCCATTTGCCGGAGGACCTGAAGCATTTCAAAACGATCACGAGCGGAAAAACGGTCATGATGGGTGAGCGAACGTTCTTCTCACTTCCCAAACACCCGCTGCCAAATCGCCGTAACATCGTCTTAACAGATGTCCCCGGTAAGATCTTCGAAGGCGCAGAATCCGTCTATTCCTTAGACGAGATGGTACAAGCCGTACAAGGCGAAGAAGAAGCCTTCGTCATCGGAGGCGGTATGGTGTATCGCCAGATGATGGAGCGGGCAGACAAACTCTATATCACGCATATCCATCACTCCTGGCCTGACGCGGATACCTTCTTCCCCCTCATAGACCCCGCTATTTGGAAACAACTGAGCGCAGAACATCACAGCGCAGACGATAAGAATCCTTACGATTATACATTTGCAGAATATGGCAGACGATAAGAAAATCATCTTTTCCATGGTGGGCCTTAACAAGAGTTTTGGTCCGCAGAAACAGGTACTAAAAAACATCTACCTTAGTTTTTTCTATGGCGCTAAGATCGGCATCATCGGTCTCAACGGTGCCGGTAAATCGACCCTTCTGAAAATCATCGCCGGTATTGAGAAAGAATACCAAGGTGAAGTCGTTTGGTCGCCCGGATACAGCGTAGGCTACTTGGAGCAGGACCCTAAACTGGACCCTTCGAAGACCGTTCGCGAGGTAGTACAAGAAGGTGTACAGCCGATCATGGACATGCTCAAGGAGTATGACGATATCAACATGGCTTTTGCAGAGCCCGATGCGGACTTCGACAAGCTCTTAGCCCGTCAGGCAGAACTGCAAGACAAACTCGATGCCGCGGACGCTTGGAACATTGACCAGAAACTCGACCGAGCGATGGACGCACTCCGTTGTCCGCCAGATGACGCGAACGTCACTACCCTCTCCGGAGGTGAACGTCGTCGTGTAGCCCTCTGCCGCTTACTACTCCAGCAGCCAGATGTGCTGCTTCTCGACGAGCCGACTAACCATCTCGACGCGGAGAGTATCGATTGGTTGGAGCAACACCTGCAGCAATATGCCGGCACGGTCATCTGCATCACCCACGACCGTTATTTCCTGGATAACGTAGCCGGTTGGATCCTCGAACTGGACCGCGGTGAAGGAATTCCTTGGAAAGGCAACTACTCGTCTTGGCTCGAACAGAAGACAAACCGTATGGCCCAAGAAGAGAAACAGGCTTCCAAACGTCGTAAGACCCTTGAACGCGAGTTGGAGTGGATTCGTATGGCACCCAAAGCCCGTCACGCCAAGCAGAAAGCGCGTCTGGAGTCCTATGACCGCATGTTGAACGAGGAGCAGAAGGAACGCGAGGAGAAACTCGAGATCTTTATTCCCAACGGACCGCGTTTGGGTAATAAGGTCATTAACGCCGAAGGCGTCGCTAAGTCCTTTGGTGACCGTCTCTTGTTTGAGGACCTTAACTTCATGTTACCGCCGAACGGTATCGTAGGTGTGATCGGTCCGAACGGAGCCGGTAAGACTACTCTCTTCCGTATGATCATCGGCAGCGAGAAAGCCGACAAAGGTACCTTCTCCGTCGGCGAGACGGTCAAGATCGGCTACGTCGATCAGCAACATACGGATATTGACCCCAACAAATCAGTATTCGAGACCATTAGCGGCGGAACGGAGTTCATTCGTGTCGCAGGACGAGAGATCAATGCCCGTGCTTACTTGAGTCGTTTTAACTTTACGGGCGCTGACCAAGAGAAAAAATGCGGTGTACTCTCCGGCGGTGAGAGAAATCGTCTGCACTTGGCCCTTACACTCAAGTCCGAAGCTAACGTGCTCTTACTTGACGAGCCGACGAATGATATCGATGTCAACACCTTACGTGCATTGGAAGAAGGCTTAGAGAACTTCGCCGGCTGTGCGGTAGTCATCAGTCACGACCGTTGGTTCTTAAACCGTATCTGTACCCATATCCTCGCTTACGAGGGAGACGGCAAAGTCTTCTGGTTCGAAGGAAGTTACTCGGAGTACGAGGAGAACAAGAAAATGCGATTAGGCGAAGAAGCTTGCCAACCCAAACGGGTCAAATATAGAGGATTAGGTGCTTAGACGCGTTACGACATATATCCGCAAGCACGGTTTATTAACCAAAGATAAGCCGGTGTTGGTAGCCCTTAGTGGAGGCGCAGACAGCGTATCGCTGTTGGATGTTCTGGTTCGTGCCGGATACACATGTATCGCCGCACATTGTAACTTCCACCTACGCGGAGCTGAGAGTGACCGAGACGAAGCGTTTGTGCGCGAACTTTGCGCTACGATGAATGTGCCGTTAGAGGTAACGCATTTTGGCACGCGCTCTTACGCGCGCGAACATAAGGTGAGTATCGAAGTAGCTGCACGGGAGTTACGCTATGCGTGGTTCGATGAGATAGCCCGCCAACATGCCTGCCAAGCGATATGTGTAGCCCATCATCAGAACGACCAGGCGGAGACGCTCTTGCTCAATCTCAAACGAGGTACAGGGCTTAGAGGTTTAGCCGGTATCCGTCCGATAAGCCCTAACCCGATGGCGCCGGAGAGTGTGCCTGTCGTTCGTCCTTTACTCTGCACAACACGCGATTATATAGAGCATTACCTGCGCGATAAACGGCAGCTTTCATGGGTCGTAGATAGTACCAACAACGACACCTCGATCACTCGCAACGCCATCCGCGAGCAACTACGTTTGTACTCCAAATCGGAGATCGAACATATGGCTCAGACAGCAGAGATCATGCAGGGCTATGTAGATATAGTAGAGGGTCGGGAAACGCGCGAAGCAGGCATTGTGGCTCTCTACGAGCGTCTTCGTGAATACGGCTTTGCAGAAATAGATAAGATTTACGATGCCTTGGAGAAGGGAGAAGGAGGCAAGACATTCACCTCAAGGACCCACAAAGCAACGATCAAGAAAGGAAAATTATGCGTCACTACGGTATAATAGGATATCCATTACAGCACTCTTTCTCCGCAAGATATTTCTCTCAGAAATTTGCCCGTGAGGGCATTGACGCGGAGTACTCACTCTATCCGATGGAAGATCTGAAATCACAGATCGAAGAGCTGTTGAATCGTTTGGACGGATTCAATGTGACCATGCCGTACAAGCAAGCCATCATACCGTACTTGGACGCATTGGACGAAACGGCCAAAGCAGTAGGCGCAGTAAACGTCGTACACCAGCGTATAGGTTACAACACGGACTGCATTGGTTTTATGGAGTCAATACGTCCTTTGTTGCGAGCAAACGATCAAAAAGCCTTGGTACTCGGTACAGGAGGAGCGTCCAAAGCCGTTTGTTACGGTCTCCAACAATTAGGACTCACCCCTACTCTCGTCAGTCGTACGAAGCGTGAAGGAGTGTTGACCTATGCCGAACTAACAGAAGAGGTAATGGCAGCCTATACCGTGATCGTCAATTGTACGCCGCTGGGTATGTATCCGCAAATAGAAAACTGTCCGGAGATACCGTACGAGTACCTTTCGGCACGACATTTGTTGTTTGACTGCGTGTACAACCCCGAGGAGACCCTCTTCTTACGCAAAGGGGCGGCACAGGGAGCAAAAACCCAAAACGGAATAGAAATGTTATATGGCCAAGCGAAAGCGGCCTGGAAAATATGGAACAAATGAAAAAAATTTTTTTAGTGCTCGTAGGAGCGGTGTTATGTAGCGTGCTGAACGCACAAGTATTGGTAGAAGGGGAGTCAGCGCTGGTGTACTATAGTCCGAAGACCATGTTGTGTCTGGACTTCAGTTATACTGTCACCACGCTGGAGAAAGGTCCGTACGCGGAGTTTGCAGAGAGCCTCTTAGAGGTACACGACTTCGTGACAGAAAGCAGTACGACCTATGAACTCAAGGACGTGAAGATACACACACAGACACAAACGGACTTCGACCGCGTACACAAAGTGAGTGCCGAAGACGGTATTCCGATGTTGCTGCGTATCAACGACAAAGGCTTGTTGACCGGATACAACGTAGCTGCTCAGCCTCGTGAGCCGCGTCGTCCTAATATGCCCAAAGATTGCAAGCAGCCAAGATCCATCTCCTTCAAGGCTGCACCGTTCACAGAAGATGTCATGATGGTCGCGACGCCTGAAGCGCAGGCCGAAGTAGTAGCCAAACAGATCCTGCATATCCGCGAGACAAGAGGATATATCCTCACCGGCGAGGTAGAGCACGCCCCCGCTGACGGCGAAGCCATGCGTCTGGTACTGGAAGAGTTAGCACAACAAGAAAAAGCGCTTACGGAGTTATTCGTAGGCAAGAAAACGATTCGTCACGAGCACAAGACCATTGAGATAGAGCCGAGTGAGATTACCCAGATGCTTTTCTTCTCGGAGGAGAATGGTTTTACGGACGCGGATAATATTGAGGCGGATACGATCGAAGTGCGTATGGTGTGTGAGCGTCAGTACAAACAACACGCACAAGAACAGGTAGGTAAGAAAAAAACAGCGCCGATTGAGTTGTCGCCTATCGTGTATAATGTTCCCGGACGCTGCGAGGTGAGTGTGGTGTACCAAGACCATACAATAGCCGGCCGTACGATCCCTGTAGCGCAGTTCGGTGTGGACGTAGCGCTGCCGAAGAATATGTTTACGGACAAAGAACTGCCGCAGATCATCATTAGTGACAAAACCGGAAATGTAGAATCCATCAGCAAATGAAAAAAATACCCTTTATAGTCTTTGCTCTTTGTTCCCTGTTCCTTGCTCCCCTTCGGGCGCAAGAGATTCATTGCACGGTAACAGTCAACTCGGACCTGATAGATGGTTCGAGTAAGCAGGTTTTTGAAACCCTGCGCACGTCTATCGAAGAATACATGAACCAAAACCGCTGGACGAACATGACCTATGCCGAGCAGGAGAAGATCGAGTGCAGCATGTTGATCTTGGTGAAAGCCTTTGCGGATAACTTATGGACCTGCGAGATGACCCTGCAGAGCCGTCGCCCGGTCTATGGTACGACCTATACTACCCCGCTGCTGAACTTCAAGGACAATAACTTCAATTTCTACTACCAGGAGTACGATCGTCTCGACTGGCAACAGAGTACGTTCACCACGAACCTCACGGCGATGTTGGCCTATTACTGCTACCTCATCATTGGACACGACCAAGACAGCTTCCAACGTCTGGGCGGCACGCCGTTCTTCAAACAATGTGAAGAGATCGTGACCGTGTGTCAGGCAGCCAGCATGGAGGCCTTGGAGCAGAAAGGTTGGGTCGCTTTTGATAGCAACAGAAACCGTTACGCACTGATTAACAACATCTTGGACGAAGCTTTCAAGAAATACCGCAATTATTACTACGAGTACCACCGTTTGGGCCTGGACGAGATGAGCAGCAACGTGACAAACGGTCGTGCACGTATCGCGGAAGGTATTCCCGTCCTCAAAGAAGCCTACAGAGCGCGTCCTGCGACCTATGTGATCAACACTTTCCTGGATGCAAAAGCCGAAGAGTTGGTGGATATCTTCAAGAAAGGTACTGCCTCCGAGAAGAAAACAGTCTATGAGGTCCTCAACGATATCGACCCCACCCGACAAGCAACATACGACAAGATAAACGAATAATGCTCAAACATTTACACATACAGAACTACGCCCTGATCAGTCATTTGGATATCGACTTCGAAGACGGCTTCTCCGTAATGACCGGTGAGACAGGTGCCGGTAAGAGTATCATCTTAGGGGCGCTTGCGCTCGTGCTGGGTGCTCGTGCGGATAGCAAAGCCATCACCGACGGCGAGGACAAGTGTATCATCGAGGCGGAGTTCACCGACTATATCATTCGCCGCGAACTGTACGCCAATGGCAAGAGTCGTTCGTTTGTGGACGATAGTGTAGTGACGCTTCAAGAACTGAAAGTGCTAGCGAACAAATTGATTGATATCCACTCCCAGCACGCGAACTTACTCATAGAGAACGCAGACTTCCAGTTGGAAGTCATAGATGCCGTTGCAGCCAACACGCCTGTCTTAGAGGCGTACCAAGCCCAATACGAGCGATATACAAAAGCCGTAGAGGAGTTACAACGCTTGCAGACCTTAGCCAAGAAGAGCCAACAAGACGCGGACTATATCCAGTACCGTTACCAACTGCTCGACGAAGCGAACTTGCAAGAAGGCGAGATGGAGAGTCTGGAGACGGAGCAGTATCAGTTGAGTCACGCCGAAGAGATCAAAGCAGCCTTGGAGACGGCTCTGGAAGCTTTGAGCGGAGAACAAGGCAGTGCCAACGAAGCCTTGCGGGCATGTCGGCTCGAAGATGCCGCGCCGGACTTACAAGAACGTATAGACAGTGCCCGCATCGAGATACAGGATATCGCGCATGAGGTAGATCGTCTGGCCGGACGCATAGAGATGGATCCGGAACGCCTGAATTGGGTCGAAGAACGAATGGACGCCCTGAACAGCCTGCTGCATAAGTTCAATGCCGAGACCGTAGAGGAACTGATTAAGACCCGCGATGAGTTGGCCGAACAAGTGAACCGCCTCGATAGCTTCGAATACGATATCGAGCAAGCCAAGAAAGCGGTAGAGAGCGAGAAAGCTACCCTAACCAAGGATGCCAAAGCCCTTACAGAGAGCCGAAAGAAAGTGATCCCGTCTATATGCGAGAAACTAATGAGCGGACTCACACGCTTAGGCGTCGCACACGCAAAAGTGGAGATACCTATCCTACCCACCCCGGACTTCTTAGCCCCTTCGAGGCACGATAATTTTACTCCTTCCGGCTGCGACGAGGTACAACTGCTCTTTGCCGCGAACCTCAACCAGAGCCTGCGCAACGTGAGCGAGGTCGCTTCAGGCGGTGAGATAAGTCGGTTGATGCTCTGCGTCAAAGCCCTTATCGCCAGCACGAAAGGTCTGCCTACCATCATCTTTGATGAGATAGACACGGGTGTAAGCGGAGATATAGCGACCCAGATGGCGGCTATCATGAACGAAATGGCGAGTCACAGACAGATCATTGCCATCACCCACTTGCCGCAGATAGCCGCACGCGGAACGCATCATTACAAGGTCTATAAGGCCGACACAGCGACCCGCACGGAGACGCATATCAGCCGACTCAACGAACAAGAGCGCGTCACGGAAATAGCCACCATGCTTAGCGGAAAGAACGTCACAGACGCAGCCCTTAAAACAGCAAAAGAACTATTATGTTGCCATTAGCAGAACGAATGCGTCCAAAGACCTTGGACGAGTACATAGGACAGAAACATCTGGTTGGAGAGGGAGCGATCCTGCGTCAGATGATAGAGAGCGGTAATATCGCCAGCTTCATCTTGTGGGGCCCTCCGGGTGTAGGAAAGACGACGCTCGCGCGCATCATTGCCCATCAGTTACAACGTCCGTTCTATACGCTCAGTGCCGTAACAAGCGGCGTGAAGGAAGTGCGCGACGTGATCGATAAAGCCAAACGCAACGCAAGTCTCAACAGCGGACTCTTTGCGCCTACTGACGGCCGCTCTCCTATTCTCTTCATCGACGAGATACACCGTTTCAGCAAGAGCCAACAGGACAGCCTGTTAGGCGCGGTCGAAGAAGGAGTCATCACGCTGGTAGGCGCTACGACTGAGAACCCTTCGTTCGAAGTCATCACGCCTCTCTTGAGCCGCTGTCAGGTCTATGTCCTCAAATCCTTGGACAAAGAGGACCTGCTTGAGTTACTCCATAGAGCCTTGACGCAAGACGAGGTGCTGCGTGCTCAAGGAATAGAAGCCAAAGAGACGGAAGCGCTCTTACGATACAGCGGAGGTGATGCCCGTAAATTACTGAACATATTGGAGTTGGTAAGTAACAGCGGAGCAAAGATCATTGATAACGAGACCGTTACCAAGCAGTTACAGCAGAATCCTGTCGCCTACGACAAGGACGGTGAGATGCATTACGACATCATCTCCGCCTTCATCAAGTCGGTACGCGGCAGTGACCCGCAAGCGGCGATCTACTGGCTGGCACGTATGATAGAAGGCGGTGAGGACCCCAAGTTCATTGCCCGCCGGCTCGTTATCTTAGCCAGCGAAGATATCGGTTTGGCGAATCCGAATGCGATGCTGCTCGCCAACACCTGTTTTGATGTAGTGAATAAGATCGGCTGGCCGGAAGGACGAATACCGCTCGCCGAAACGACCATATACTTAGCGACCTGCAAGAAAGATAATTCGGCTTACTTGGCCATCGATGAGGCTTTAGCCAAAGTGCGGGAGACCGGCAATCTACCCGTTCCGCTGCATTTACGTAACGCGCCGACAAGTCTGATGAAAGAACTCGGATACGCGGACGGCTATAAGTACCCGCATGACTATCCGAATCACTGGATAGCGCAGCAGTACCTGCCGGACGAGTTGGTCGGCACGGTATTTTGGAAGAAAGACTGATGGCAGGCCTGTACGTACATATTCCGTTTTGCAAGAAGAGGTGTCTGTATTGCGATTTCTTCTCTACCACGCAGTTGGAGAGACGAGCGGAGTATATCGATGCGGTGCTCAAAGAGATAGCCGCACGCAGAGACGAGGCATGTGAACCGATCAAGACGATCTATATAGGCGGCGGAACACCGAGTACCTTGTCTATCGAGGCGATACAGCGGATCCTGGAGGCCATCGATACACCGAACGCCAAGGAGGTGACGATGGAGCTCAACCCGGGAGATGCCGACCTCGAGTACCTGCAGGCCCTGCGACGCATAGGCATCAACCGGCTGTCGATAGGTATTCAGACCTTTCAGGATAACTTGTTATCCTTGATCGGACGAAGACATAATGCCGAGAAAGCCATCCACGCCGTGCGTTGGGCACAAGAGGCAGGATTTGACAATATCTCCATCGACCTCATCTACGCCCTTCCGACACAGACGATGGAGCAGTGGAAAGAAGATATCGAGACCGCATTAGGCTTGAACATACAGCATATCTCGTGTTACGGCTTGATGTACGAAGAAGGAACGGTGCTAACAAAGCGTCTGGAGGCCGGGCAGATCGAGGCGATCGATGAAGAGACGGAGATCAGCATGTACGACTACCTGTGTGAGCGCCTCCAACAAGCGGGGTTCGTGCATTATGAGGTCAGTAACTTTGCCTTGCCGGGCAGAGAGGCACAGCATAACAGCGCTTATTGGGACGGCACGCCGTACATAGGCATAGGCGCGGGTGCACATAGTTATATAAATGCCGTGCGTAGTTGGAATCCCTCAGATCTGAACGCATATATGCAAGGGGATTTCGTGCGGGAAAGCGAGACGCTCACAGAGAAAGACCGGTATAACGAGCGCATTATGTTAGGGCTCCGCACCAACAAAGGCATCCTGCGCTCGGAGATACGAGCCGACATAAGCGCACAGATAGCAGCGGGACTATTGCATCAGACAACAGACGGACATATCGTAGCGACCCGGCAGGGACTACATATATTAAACAGAATAATTGAAGATTTGATGATATGAAAACGAAATCGTGGTACAAGCCATTTATGCTATGGTTCTGGGGGCTATTCCTTGGCGGCATTTTGGTCATTTGGTTAGTGATGTGGTTGATCATAAAAGGTGCGCTGGGCTATCTGCCGCCTTTGGAGGAGTTACAGAACCCGAAGAACACCTTCGCCAGCGAGATCATCTCGTCGGACATGCAGTCCTTGGGACGTTATTACCGTTACGAGAACCGTATCGGTGTGCAGTACGATGACCTCGCGCCGGACCTTATCAACGCGCTCATCGCTACCGAGGACGTGCGTTTCTACGAGCATACGGGCGTGGACTTCAAGTCCATGTTCCGTGCGATCCTCAAACTTGGTCGTGCAGGTGGCGGCTCTACCCTCACCCAGCAGCTCGCCAAGCAGTTATGGTCGCCCCGCGCGAACAACAAACTCGAGCGCGCCATGCAGAAACCTATCGAGTGGATCATCGCTACCAAGTTGGAGCGCCTCTATTCGAAGGACGAGATCCTGCTCATGTACCTCAATCAGTTTGACTTCCTCTATAACGCCGTAGGTATTCAGTCGGCCTCGCAGGTCTATTTCTCCACCACACCGCGTGAGCTGAAGTTAGAAGAGGCAGCGACCTTAGTGGGGCTCTGTAAGAACCCCTCGCTCTATAACCCTGTACGCCATCCGGTACGTGCGACCAACCGCCGTAACACGGTGCTGAGCCAGATGGAGAAATACGGCTTCATTGACCAAGCGACACGTGACTCGGTGGCAGCCTTACCGCTGGAGTTGCATTTCCGTTCCTTGGACCACAAGCAAGGTCCTGCACCCTATTTCCGCGAGTACCTGCGCGGTATCCTGACCGCCAAAGAGCCCAAAGAGAGCGACTATTCCGAGTGGAATAAACAGCAGTATAAGTTAGACCTGTGGCAGTGGGAGAACAACGCGCTCTATGGCTTCATCGAGAAGACCCGCAAGCCGGACGGCACCAAGTACGACCTCTACCAGGATGGTCTGAAGATATACACCACGATTGACTCGCGCTTGCAGCGTTATGCCGAAGAGGCGGTGAGCGAACATATGCAGGCCCAGCAGACAGCGTTCTTTAAGGAACTGAAGAGAAAAAAGACCGCACCGTTCTCGTCCTCGCTCAGCAAAGAAGAGATAGACGGTATCATGAACCGCTCCATGCGTCAGACGGACCGTTATCGAAATATGAAACGTGCGGGCATCAACAATGACTCTATCCTCAAATCGTTCCGTATCCCGCGTGAGATGCAGGTCTTCACTTACGACAGAGGCCTGATAGACACCGTGCTCACACCGTTCGACTCCATCAAATGGCAAAAGAGTTTCTTACGTTGCGGCTTCATGTCCATGGACCCGCATACGGGGCATGTGAAGGCCTATGTTGGCGGTCCTAACTTCGCACATTTCCAGTACGATATGTGTACCAAAGGTCGTCGACAAGTCGGTTCTACCGTCAAGCCCTACCTCTACACACTGGCGATGGACGAAGGCTTATGGCCCTGCGAGACATGGGTCTATGACTCGATATCGGTCGTACTGCCCAACGGAGACGTATGGGCACCGCGTGACACGCACGAGAAATATGTAGGCGACACCGTGACTTTGGCGTGGGGCTTAAAAGAGTCCTCGAACTGGATGTCCGCTTACCTGATGTCCATGTTCACGCCCGAACAGCTCGTCAAGATGATGCGCTCGTTTGGTATCCAAGGCCAGTTAGACCCTGTTATCTCGCTCTGCTTGGGACCGTGTGAGGTGAGTCTGGAAGAGATGGTAGATGCCTATACGACCTTTGCCAACAAGGGTATCCGTACTGAGCCTCTGTATGTGACGCATATCGAGGATAACAACGGAAACGTCATCGGTTCGTTCACCCCGCGTACGCACGAGATCATCAGCGAGACGACGGCTTATAAGATGATTTATATGCTCCGCGAGGTGCTCGACCACGGCACAGGCGTACGTATGCGTTACCGTTACGGCATCAAGGCCCCGATGGGCGGTAAGACCGGCACGACGAACAATAACTCCGACGGTTGGTTCATGTGCTTCACCCCTTCGCTCGTCTGCGGTACCTGGGTAGGCGGCGAGGACCGCGGTATCCATTTCGATAACATGGCCGAAGGTCAAGGCGCCGCTATGGCCCTACCTGTCTGCGCACTGTATATGCAAAAAGTGCTGGCCGATGAAGAGTTAGGTTATAACCCCGAAGAGGAGTTCGACGTGCCGGCATGGTTTAACCCAAATGAAGGCTGTAAGTAAATACATATTCGTCCTTTGTCTTTTGTCCTTATTCCTTGCTCCGGCAAAGGCTCAGCTCAATACCGAACGCATCACCGCGATCGGTAGGAACGCCTTGTATTTTGAGGATTACGTCCTCTCCATCCAGTACTTCAACCAGGTCATACGGCTTAAGCCCTATTTAAGCGAGCCCTATTTCTACCGCGCGATCGCCAAGATACAGTTGGAGGACTACCAAGGCGCACTCAGGGACTGCAATGCCGCGATCGAACGCAACCCCTTCTCTCCCGGCTGTTACTATGCCCGCGGCTATATCTACCGGCAGCTCAACGAACTGGAGAAAGCGGAAGAGGACTACACACAGGCACTGATCTTCTCGCCGGAGAATCACACCTATTTATTATTGCGTGCAGACACGCGCGCGCAGCGTAAGCAGTACGAGGCGGCGCTGGACGATATCGACCAACTGCTGCGTCGTGAACCCCACTCTGCCTCCACGTGGAGCGAGAAAGGACATGTCTGCATCCTCAAAGGAGATACTTTAGTAGCACTCGAGGCTTTTGAGCAGGCTGCCAAATACGATAAGACCAACCCTGCCATATGGTCCGCTTTGGGTGTGACCAACCTGATGCTTAATAAAGAAGAGGAAGCCTACGTACAACTCACACAAGCCATCAACCTCGGTAGCAAATGGGCCGGAGACTATATCAACCGCGGCGTGATTCATTATCGTCGCCACAACTACCGCGGTGCGCTAAGTGACTATAACTCAGCCGTTAAGATCGCCCCGCGCGATGCGGACTGCTACTACAACAGAGGTATCATGCGCCAGGAAGTGGGTGACTACAACAAGGCCTTAGAGGACTTCAATACCGCCATCTCTTTGGCGCCGGAACGCACCGAGTTACGTTACCAGCGTGGCTTGGTACTCATGCAGCTCAAGCAATGGAAAGAGGTCGTCGTAGACATGGACTCCATGATCGCCCGCTATCCGTATTTCCTGCCGAGCTATTATCTGGCGGCGCAGGCCAAGACGCAACAAGGAAATCAAGTAGCGGCGTACAAATACCGCCAGAAAGCGCATGACTTAGAGGCTAAGAAAGAAGCGATACAGGCCCAACAAGCGGCGCAGCCAAAGACCGATATGCTCATTGCTAACGCCCAGCCGCAGAAGAAAGACCGCCGCAAGGAGTTCTCTACCTCTACGGCACAGAATCAAACGGACATACCGGACGAGGAGCAGAAATACGACTCGCAGACACGCGGACAAGTGCAGAGAAAGTACCAAGACGTTGTGAACGAGCCCAATATCGGACTCAGTTATTACAGCCAAGACCTGAGTCTGAGGCGCACGAACTACTACCACCCTTTGGTAGAAGCGCTCAACAAGCAAGGGGCACTGCCGGCTGCGCTGCAGTTCACGAATCAGGAGCTTGCTCTCACGGCGGAGATGGTGGATTTCCATTTTGCGGAGATCAACCGCCTGTCTGCGCTCATCGACGAGGCACCCAGCGCTATCTTATACTTCACGCGGGCGATGGAGTTTGCGATCATCAAGGACTTTGCCAGCGCCGTGGATGACTGCACCAAGGCCGTTGTGATAGCAGACGCGAGCTTGGAACCGATCATCTGTTTCTGCCGAGCCAACTGGCGCTGTCACATGGAGGAGATAGACCGCGAACTGATCCTGCGGGACTATAACCGGGTGTTGACACTGCAGCCTAACTTCAGTTTTGCGTACTACAACAAAGCCAATATCCTCTGTTCCCAACGCGACTACACCGAGGCCATCCGTTTTTACAGCCTGGCCTTAGACAAAGACGCAGACTTTGCAGAGTCCTATTTCAATAGAGGTCTGACCTATATTTATATCGGCGAGAACGAGAAAGGTCTCGCGGACCTCAGTAAAGCCGGCGAACTCGGCATCTACCAGGCATATAACTTGATAACAAGATTCAAATAAAGTGAAAGGTGAAAAATGAAAAGTGAAAGGACATATAGGATGAAAGGTGAAAGGTTAAAGGTGAAAGGATTACTTCTATTCATCTTCCTTTCAACTTTCAACTTTCAACTTTCAACTTGCCAAGCCCAGGTGCTTTACGAGATCAGCGGCAAGGGAGCCAAAGCCAAGTCGTATATCTTGGCAACGAACAAGTTCATGGACCGCACGTTCTTGGACACGATACCGAACGTCTTTAAGTGCTTTAGCAAGTGCAACAAAGTCATCACGGAGTTCGCCATGCAGGACTACCAAGCCATCGCTGCACTACGCCAGGCAGCTGTGCTACCCGACTCAGTCAAACTGAGTAATTTTTATAGCGAAAAGGAGTACGAATATATCGACAATAGCCTTCGCATTAACTTAGGGCTCGGTTTGGATAAGTTGTGTAGAATGAAACCGTCCTATCTGACGGAGATGTTTCGGGTAGAATTGCTCAAGCAATGGCTGCAGTTTGACGAGCAGAAATCGATGGAGAGTTTCTTTGAATCGGTAGCGGCAGAACGCAACATACCGGTCATCGGTCTGGACAATATCGGCGAGACGATGTATATGCTTTTTGACCGCGAGCCGTTTCACTGGCAATGCAAAGAATTGCTCAAGGTCATCGAGTATCCGGAGAACGAGGTCAAGCAGGAACGCACGATCCGGGACATGTATCGAGACGGCCGTCTGACGGATATAGCGTTCCAGGTGGAGGGACCGAATAACACAACGAGCATATCTTTTTCGGACTATAAGGTCTATTGTCAACGAAACAAAGAATGGGTCAAGCGCCTGCAGCCCTACCTCTTGGAAGGCAGAGCGTTTATTACGCTCAATGCCATCTATCTGGGAGGGGACAAGGGCCTGATCCAACAATTGAGAGCGGCGGGATACCGTGTTCGGCCCGTCAACAGAGGAATACGATTTAAGAAAGATGAAAAGAATTAGTGCACTAATCATAGCTATCTTGTGCCTCCTGTCTGTCCTACCGGTACAGGCACAAGGAGAATTGGAATATTTAGGCGATTCATTGACTGCCTTCACGGGCTTCTCCAGCCTGTGGTCTCCGCCTGTACGTGTGAAGAGTATGCGGGTGAACGGCAATAAGGTGACGCTCAGGACCAACGCGACGCTCAAAGATGTGCGGTGGACCTCGGCGCTTATCCGTGATATCAAGCGCGATGTGAGTCGGTGGGTACTGGGCCATGAGAACGGTATCGTCACCATCTACAGCGCCAATACCGATATCGAGACGCTCGTCACCGACTGCGCCAAAGGCATCCTGGTGACCGGCAAGCAGAATGACCTTACGGAACGGAACATAGCGCTCTGGCCGAGTCATGGTCTCTATTTCAATAGAGACCGCAACGAGTGGATATGGCAGCGCGCCACCCTCTGGACGACAGTCGAAGACCTCTACTCGCAGGAGTATATCCGTCTGGTGCGGAAGATGTTAGAGAACGCCGGCGCGACCGTCTATATGCCCCGCGCAGGACTTGAGCATCAGGAACAGGGCCTTTCCGGAATGCCGCAGTGGACGGAGGGCGCACGCTATTGGCTCATCGCACAAGGAGCCGATTCCACCATCTGGGACCTCTACGAGGGCGATGAATACAAAGACGACATGAAATGTCGGGCGTTGTGGGTTAACTCGCTTGATGTGCCCATCGACCTCTGTATGGCCCTGCACACGGACGGTCTGGACAGCGGAGACGACAGCACCATCGTCGGCTCACTCTGTATCTACACCGCCAAGGATGACAGCGGTCACACCGTGCTGCGAGACGGCCGGGACAGAGAGCGTATCAACCGTAACTTAGGCGATTTCATACAGACCCAACTCACACAGGATGTGCGCCATATAGTGCCCGAATGGACACGCCGCCAACTCAAAGAAGCCAATTACTGCGAGAGCCGTGTGCCGGTCGTTCCATGCGTACTGATGGAGTTGCTCAGCCACAAGAACATGGCGGATATGAAATACGGTCTGGACCCGAAGTTCCGTTTCACCGCCGCGCGGGCGCTCTACAAAGGTATCCTCAAGTACCTTAACGGTAAATCCGCCGTCGTGCAGCCCCTTCCCGTGCAGCAGTTAGCCATCGACACCAAAGGTATCCTGCGTTGGCAGGCGCCTGTCGACACACTCGAGCCGACGGCCACCCCATCCTATTACATGGTCTATGTGCAGGCTAACGAGGACGAGTGGAACGTACAGCAGGTAGAGAAGAAAACAGAGATCCAATTGCCTTTCCAGCGCGGCGTGCAGTATAACTACTACATCGTGGCAGGCAATGACGGCGGTCTGAGCCTACCCTCACCGGTCATCAGCGCTTATTGGAGCGAGCGCGACGAGAGTCCTACTGCCCTCATCGTGGACGGTTTCGACGATGTCTATGGTCCGGAGTGGTTCGCCGATTCGACCTATGCCGGTATCGTGCCGGGCAGTTATGCCTGCGAGGACCGCTTCAGTTGTGCCTATATCGGCGAGCAGTGGAACTTCACCCGCAGCTGTATGTGGCTCAATGACGATAACTGCGGCTGGGGATCGTGTTACCGCGACCACGCAGGCCAACTCACTATCGGTAACACCCGCGACTGGAGTACCCGGCACGGACATGTGCTGCGTAAGATGCGCATCAGTTATGTCAGCTGCACCGCGGACTTCTTCCGAGCCGACAGCACCTTTGCGCTGGTGGACTATATCTGCGGACGGCAACGACAGCCGATACCCTTCAAGAGCGGCCTTGAACTGGCGAACTACCTCCATACCGGAGGACGTCTGCTGCTCAGCACCGACCACCTGAGCGCTATCGATCCCGTGTGGACCAAACAGGTACTGCACACCTCCTATTATGCGGCAAAAGCAACGCATAACGGCCATATCACCAGCCCGCTCCATCGCTTCTACCAGCTGGTATTGACGCCCAACGAAGAACAACTCTTCACCTGCACGCCGGAGGGTATCAAGCCCGAATCAGAAGAGGCCGTTCCAATGGCCAAGTACATGGATATGCGCTGTACGGCAGCAGTCGGAGTGCCGCATAAATCCCTCGTTTACGGCTTCCCGCTCGAGGCCGTAACGGACTTCGAGAAGATATACAAACGCTCCATTGAGTGGCTGTTAGAATAATATATAATCCAGAGCATATGAGTAAGACTATTGACAAAGCACTAACGGATAAAAAAAGAGCCTCTCTTATGAGAGGCCCTTTCTGTAACGGTAATCGAGGATCGATTACTCGCCGGTCACGGCTGCTTTCGCGAGCTTCCAGAGGTACGACTTCCAGGTCTTTGCGCCACCCGGCTGGTCTTTCTGCGTCAGGTAGGCCACCTGGTCCTGACTCAGCGTACTCAGGTTCTTCGCGCGGGCATTGACCCACTCCAGACGCTCGGTGAAGAGCGTACGGATCTCGATCTCGTGATCGGAAACAGGAGTGTTACGCGTCACCGCTCCGATACCACGCAGGTAGATGCGGGAACAGTTGGGGTTCGTGGACTCTGCTACACGGTGGGTAGCCAGTACCATCTTCTGGTCGGCTGCGTGCGGCGATTTCTTGTTGATCTTGGTGAGAGCTCCAGACACAGTCTTAATCATGTCTGCATATTCGGCTTTAGCCATTTCGCTGCTGGCCATGTTTCACCTCCGGCCAGCGTAGAGGGGTTAAGGTTGGTTAATTAAAGTTTTTTTGTGGCATCATATGACTCAGTTGTCTTGGTCTGAATCATAACGGAGGTATCCCCACGTTGATAGAACTCCGATTTGTTGGTGATCGTTCGGACGACGTTGCAGGAGTTGAGGCCAAGGGCTGCTCCCAACGCGGTTAACGCCGCAATCAAAACGCTCACGATGATTTTGATAAGATTTTTCTTGTTCATAGTTGTTTTGGTTTTAAATTCGGTGCAAAGGTACTGCTTTTTTGGATAAGTTGGTGGACATTTTGTCCACTTGATGTCATGGTGGTGCTTTTTTATGCAAAATTTTGCGGATATACTCATCGCTCATGGCGAATTTCTCGCCCAGGACGACATAAATTTGCAGGAGAGGCATTGTTCCGGCGAGCTTGTTAAACTCGTTCCGGATGAGTTGGTGCCGTTGTCGTGTGGTCGGTCTCATGTTCATTGGTAGTCACAGGTTATTTGGATGATTTCGAGGTTCAAGGTACCGACTATCTCTCGTAATTGACTATACAATGACTCGTAATCGGGTATAGATTGAGTCGTAGATGAGTCGGGCATGTAGTATGCTCGGATGTCTCCGTTGGAGTAGGTTCGGAAGATGAATGGTCCGAGTCTGCCGCTGAGGGATTTGGCGAATATGTTGTGCGATTTGAGATGCGCACTAAAATGTGTTAGTGTCATAATTGTTTTGGTTTTTAATTTAGGGGTTTAACATCTTTTAATTGGAACGCTTGGGCGGCTTTGAGAGTGTAGACTCCGTAGCGGTTGAAGTACTTGGCAGAGACCATTTTGTAGGACTTCATCATAGCGTTGATGTGGTCGGTGCCATTCCAGTTGAAGGGCATGGGGACGCAGTCTTTGATGGCGTAGTAAGGGTGATCTTTGATCTTGGTACCGCGCAATTTCTGTTCCCAGAGTGTGACCCAGATCTGCCGCTGTCGGTCGAGTGGGATGGCATTCCATTGCTCCTCCGCGGGCTTGAGCATGTGCGCATACTGCGGGGCTATGTAGGGCTTGAGTAGTTTGAGCATGGCAGCCCAACTTCTACGTTTAATAAGGATGTCGTCTAAGGTTTCCATAATTTTTTAAAATTAAATAGTAGGGAGACTATAGAGAGTATATACTATGCAGATAGTCACCCTACTACGAAATTTTTCTTTTTTTCTTTGCTACTTTCTTTTGTCTTTTAGATCGATAAAGAAGTCCGTACGGAAGCAGCGCCACTCGTTTTTCTCGAGGTCGAAGAAGGCGACAGTAGCGTACTGTTCTTGGATTGGCACAAGCCCTTTCGGCTGTTTATCTTCCGGGACGAGCGCGAGGTTGGTGGTTCCTTCCGCATCGCGTATCTGGCCGTTGAGTTTAATGAACGAGAAAGCCACTTGTCCCTCTCGCAGCACGTACTTGCAATGCGCTACGCGCCACGCCATATACATACATGCCTGCCAGCATAACTCCGGACGGCGTTTCTGTATGTAACCTGCTACATGCAGGGCATAACTGTTAATCGTGTTCTCTGCCGCAAGGGCGCGATTAATTTCTGTGAAATTTTTCATAGACTTTCATCCTTTCGTTAATGGTTAAACCGTCGAGGACGTACTGTTGTGTGACGGCGAGAATTTCTTCGGAGGTCATGGTTTCGAGGCGACCGGACATGCGCAAGGCGCGTTGCACGGCGTCATAGCGGCGGTGTTCTGCGCGTGAGAGGCAGATGAGGTTCTCGAGTCTGTTGTCGGTGACGATACCGTTGAGGTGGTGCATCTGGTGGCCTTCGGGAATGGGTTTTCCGCTCCATGCGAGCCAGACGGCGTGAGAGACGAGGATGTGTTTACCAGAGCCAAATACATTTTTGTACTGGAGATACCGCTGTTTGCGGACAGCATTAGAATGGATTTTGCAGTTCTCTGTCGTGGATGTTGTGGCATTGCACTTCCGAACCACACCATTCGGTTTTACATAACAGCCTTTTCTGCCGTCTCGCGAGACGTAGAAAGCACGGCCGTCGATACTTTCCCGAGGCACGATCCGCACCTCTGTTTCTTCAAAAATAAATGTGTTGACCATAATTGTTAAATGGTTAAAACGTTAAACAAATATGGCCGGGCCCAGCCGTTAGCTGTTTTGGAGTTCCTGTCGTGTGAGCGCTCAGCGAACTAAGAAATCCAGTGCAAAAGTAGTACAAAAAAATGACACGCCCAAGAAAGCGTGCCATCAATCAAATGAGAATCAAATGAGAATCAAATCATTTAATAGTACGAGTTGAAATTAGGGTACGAATAGTGCCTCATCTGTGGAAAATGTGCGCGGAGATTTTTGAATATTTCTGTCCTTGGGTGTCCCTTGAAATCCAGAATTTTCAGTTGTTCGTATTTCTTGATGAAAGCCGCTAATTGGCGTGCTGTCTCTTGCGTAGCCTTGGCGAACATATCCTCGAATTCGTCCAAGGTATACATGCCCTGTTTGGCTAATTCCTCGCGGTTGATATACTCGCAATACTCTTTCTTCTGTTGTTCCTGGCGTGGCTGCACAAACTTCTCCTCATGGGGGTATTTCTCTATGATGACCGTGGAGAAATAGAGCAAGAAGTAGCGCATCAACTGCTTGATCACCGCGTTGGGGGCTTGTGGAGCGAACTGATCATAGCACTGGTTTTCAGCCGTTAACATTGCTCGGTAACACATCAACTCCGTGAAGGGTCGTACCGCTTTGTTCATCTTCGCCGACTCGGTCTGCAGTTTGCTCACACAAGCCTTCAGATAGATATCAAAACAGCCGTTGCGCAAGGCCATAGGAAACTGCTCGAAGTCCTTCAGCTCGCTATTCGGGTCAAAGTCATGAATGGTAATCTGCCGAAACGTCTCTGCGTGATACAGAGCGATGGAGAGTTGGTAACAGTTGGGTAAGCGGCAAGGCTCAACGTCGCTCATGCTGGCTAGCATAAAATCGAGCGGCTGAAAACTCGGGTCATCATGATGGTCGTAGAGGTGCTGCGCCAGCGTCATCAGCATCTCCGGAGTCACCTGTTCGTCACTCCACGCTTCTTTCAGAGATTCTAAAAATTCATTCATAGCGGGTGCAAAGGTACTGCTTTTTTGCGAAATATGCAAGAGAAAGGGCAAAAAAAATGCTGCCCGAGCGGACAGCATTCAGCATGATACGAGAAGATTACTTTGTAATATAGAGCGTAACTGTTTTCTTGTCTCCTTTTTTAACCGAAGCAGCCACTTTGCCGTTTACGTTCTCGTTCGCATCAAAGGTCTCAAAGATGACTGTAGCTTGGTCGCTGCCGGCTCCGAAATCAATAGAGCGGATTCCAAACTCTGCAACACCCTCATCATCGGTAGCGATGTTCTTGGATGCATGTATCTTGTGTTCCAAGAACGCATCCTGCAGGGATCCTCTGTACATGTACACTTGCTCGCCGACAACGGCTTTGCCGTTCTTAAGCACCTTAACACTAACGGTGGCAACGCCATCGTCGCTACAGCCGGTGAGCACCATCGCACCGGCAATAATTGCCAACATGAAGAATTGTTTGAATAATTTTGTCATTGTTTTAAGTTATTTTGTTTCCCCTCTTACACCTTCGGGGCTTGGTATATGCGCACAAAAAAAATGGACGCTCCTTATCCATCCTGAGGCTGTAGGAAATGCCCGTATACCGATAAGTCACGCCCATATACAATATGGACGCTTGCAGACTTATTATTGGTATACCTAAAAACTTCCTACATTCCAAGATGCCCAATAAATCGCAAACGCGAAAGTTCAATATGTCCTTCTGTTTAACGTCGGTAAGCGACGAGGTTCAAAACCTTTGCGGCTGCAAAGGTACTGCTTTTTTCTGAATTATGCAAGAGTGGAAGCTAAAAAAACGCAAAATAATTTGCATATATGCAAAATTTGTAGTATCTTTGCACCAAATTTGTAGATACACGCATTATGTGGCCGAAATTAGTTTACTTTCCTGAACGCTGGATTCAAATCATGGACGGATATGCCGAGGGCAAACGCTATATAGGCGGGTTGACGTATTCCGGACGTCCTGAGGGCTTTGGTATCATCCAACTGGAGCCGGATACCTACTACGTAGGTCAGTTCAATAACGGACAGGCCTACGGGCGCGGTTTCCTCTTGACCCACAAGACCCGGACGGAGAAAAAGACCGTTACCTACCCCGGCACGTACGAGGAAGTGATGGAGACGGCGGAGTTCGACGGCTGCGGTCGTGTCATCCACTGCGACACTGTGATTCACACCAAGGAGGTGGAAGAGACGGTCGAACAATGGCAGATCGAGCAGGACGGCATCTGGTCGATGGACCAGTTTAGGAATCCTTTACCATCGAAGATCCTTCAGAGCGAGGCATGGAAAGAGGCGAAGTTAGGCTATACCACCATGGAGGTGTATGCGCGTTTTGAGAGCCATGCGCCGCGCTACTCCACCCGCCCTCTCTCGGAGCGGGAAGAGGACGGCAGTATTGAGTTGGAGGACTACTGCTTCCTCACGCCTTTTGACAACACCAGCCTGCTCATTCTGCCGCACGGCGGAGCACCGTTCCGCCTGGAGATCGGAAAAGAGGTCGTACTCTACGAACCCTCTACTTTGGATAGCGGCAGGGAGAACATGTACACTTTTTCGCTCGGTAAGGACTACAAGAAATACATCGACCTGATGGTCAAGGAATGGCAAGAAGGCCGCGCTATCAAGCCCGCCATGGCGGCGGAGTTCCTCTACACCCGTTCGCTCCGTTCGCTCGTCTTCCTCTGCAACGCGCACTGGCGGCCGACGACCAAGGAGTATGTGACAGCCATCATGAACCGCATGCCCGAAGTACGGCTCATCGAAGAGCGTTTGGACGGGACCTATGTGCTGGGATTGCCGAATGACGAATGGACCATTTGTGCCCAACTCGACCATACCTGGCTCTACAGCGCCAAGGCCAAAGACCGTATCCGCATCACCAGCCGAGACGTAGAGGGTATTGCGGAGATAGCAGAACGAGCAAGTGAAATCTGGGATTATATCACAAAAAAGTGAAGATAGCGTTTACAACAGAACTGCCGCGTGAGGGCTTCAAACGTCTCGTTGACCACACGTTATATGTGCCACTTGAAGAGGCGGAGATCCTTGTCAGCACCTTCGATTATAAAGTGTCAGGCGAGATGATTGCCTCGATGCCGAACTTGAAGCTTATCGCTAATTTCGGTGCGGGCTTTAACAACATCGATTTGGAGGCCTGCCGCGCACGAGCTATTCGGGTGACCAACACCCCGCAGCCTGTGATAGAGCCTACGGCAGAACTGGCTTTTGCACTCATGATAGACGTCGCCCGCCGCGTAAGCGAATTCGACCGGGCCATTCGAAACGGCAACGGAGAACCGATGTCTGTGATGAATAACTTGAGCCATTCGCTCTACGGTAAGACGCTGGGTATCATCGGTTTAGGACGCATCGGTCAAGCGCTCGCACGCAGAGCCAAAGCGTCCGGAATGCAGATCCTTTATAACAACAGACATCAACTGTCCGCAGAGATCGAAGCCCTGTACGACGCCCGTTATGTGGATTTTCAGAGTTTGCTGCAGGAGAGCGATTTTGTCTCCCTTAACCTACCCTACACGCCCGAGGTGCATCACTTGATCGGCAAGCCCGAGTTGGGACAGATGCGCCGTACAGCCTTCTTGATCAACACCGCCCGCGGAGCACATGTGGACGAACAGGCGCTTATTGAGGCGCTTCAAAACGGTATCATCGCCGGCGCAGCACTCGATGTGTATGAGCACGAGCCGCAGATCAGCGAGAAACTCAAAGCGCTGCCGAACGTCGTGCTCTCCCCGCACACCGGTACCGGCACGTGGGAAGGGCGCATCGCGATGTGCGAGAACGTATGCGACAACATCCTCGCGTTTATCAACAATGACATCAACAAAATGAATATAGTATTATGAGAAAAACAATTCTTTTAGCAGTCGCTATCATGATGGCAGGCTGCGGATTTATGAAAAACAGTACTGGTAGTAACACCTCTGCGCAGGCACAACAGACTCAGCAGACTCAGCAGACGACCGCTCAGCCGGAAGGCAACACCGCCACCTCGGCCGGTCAGGGAGCAGGAAACGCCCTCTTGGCGCTCTACAAGCAGTTCAAGGCCGACGGCAACAAGTACGACTACAAGAACATGCAGAACATCCTCAACACCGTTTCGCTGGTCGCTAACTGCGAGGGTCTCAAGGACAACTACAAGAACACCGCTTATCTAACCGAGTTCGGTAAGGGTCTGATCGCCAGTTCGCTCGGCCTTGTGACCAAAGACAACGTCACAACGGTGACCAACTCGCTCGTGGACATGATCAAGAACAACGAGACCGTTCAGAACGCTACCCAGCAGGCACAGAATACCGCTAATCAGGCAGCAGGCTATGCCAACACGGCTGCACAGTACGCAACGGCTTTGAGTTCGTTACTTTCTGCTTTCGGAGGTAAGTAACTCGGATAGCTGCTCTTCGGGGTACCGGCCCCATGCCTACGAGTTTTGGGGCACCCATTCCCCAAAACAGGCCCCCTCAGAGCACTATCCTCACAAAAAAAATAAAAAATACCAGATGGAAATTGTTGAACGTTTTTTGAAATACGTCTCGTTCTGCACGACCAGTGACGAGAACACCGGTATGACTCCGTCCACACCCGGCCAGATGGAGTTCGCACGCTTCTTGGCGGAGGAACTCAAGTCTATCGGTCTGAGCGAAGTGACACTCGATAGGAACGGCTATATCATGGCTACGCTTCCCGCGACGGAGGAAGGTCATCCGGTCATCGGCTTTATTGCGCACATGGACACCTCGCCTGACGCGAGCGGTAAGCATGTCAAGGCATCGATCGTCAAGGCCGAAGAGCGCGATTATATTGACGCTCGTTACAAAGGTCAGGATGTGATCGTGACGGACACCACTACCCTTCTCGGTGCGGACGACAAGGCCGGTATCGCGGAGATAGTGACCGCCATGGAGTACCTTATTCAACACCCCGAGATCCAACACGGTAAGATACGTATCGGCTTCACGCCCGACGAAGAGATCGGCAAAGGCGCGGATCATTTTGATGTGAAAGCCTTCGGTGCGGACTTCGCTTATACTATGGACGGCGGAGCGATCGGCGAACTGGAGTTCGAGAACTTCAACGCCGCGAGTGCTAAGATCAAAGTGCACGGTCTGAACGTTCACCCGGGATACGGCTATCATAAGATGGTCAACTCCATGCGTATCGCCTACCAGTTAGCCGTCATGTTACCGCGCTGGGAGACACCCGAGCACACGCAGGAGTACGAGGGCTTCTACCACCTGACCTCCATGAACGGTACGGTGGAAGAGACGACGCTCTCTTATATCATACGCGACCATGACCGCGCACGCTTCGAGAGCCGCAAACGCGAGCTGGAGCACCTGGTACGTAAGGTCAACCGCGAGTTCGGCGAAGGCACGGTTGAGATAGAGATCCGCGATCAGTACTACAACATGCGCGAGAAGATAGAACCCGTCATGCATATCATCGACCTGGCTAAGTCGGCCATGGAGGCAGTAGGTGTGACGCCCAACGTGAAGCCTATCCGCGGCGGAACAGACGGCGCACGGCTGTCGTTTGAGGGTCTTCCTTGCCCCAATATCTTTGCCGGCGGAGAGAACTTCCACAGCCGCTACGAATATCTGCCTGTTCCATCGTTGGAAAAGGCCATGGAAGTAATATTAGAAATCATTAAAAAAGCATAAATACCATGTTAAAAACAACACCGTTTACAGACATTCATATCGCATTAGGCGCCAAGATGGCGGAGTTTGCTGGCTTTAATATGCCTATCCAATACCCTACGGGTATTAATGCCGAGCACATGATCGTTCGCGAGGGCGTAGGCGTGTTCGATGTGAGCCATATGGGTGAGTTCTGGGTTAAGGGCGAGCAAGCGCTCGATTTCCTGCAGTATATCACGACCAATGACCTGAGTGTCATCGCAGCCGGCAAGGCACAATACACCTGCATGCCGAACGGCAAAGGCGGTATCGTGGATGACCTCATCATCTACAAATACTCGACCACCAAATACCTCATGGTCGTCAATGCCGGCAATATTGACAAAGACTGGAAGTGGGTAAACAAGATCCGCGATGAGAAGTTCAAAGACGCCGATCTGAAACTCGAGAACGCCTCCGAGCGTTACGGTCAGTTGGCTGTTCAGGGCCCGAAAGCCGTTGAGTTACTGCAGCTCTTGACCGACGCCGATCTGAAGTCAATCGACTACTATGCATTCCGCGAATGGAGTTTTGCGGGCGTACCGGGTGTTATTCTCAGCAACACTGGCTACACCGGCGCAGGAGGATTTGAACTCTATTTCCCGGCAGAAAAAGGCAAACAGATTTGGGATGCGCTCTTCGAAGTAGGCAAGCCTTTCGGTCTAGCTCCTATCGGTCTCGGTGCACGTGACAGCCTCCGTCTGGAGAAATGGTACTGCCTCTACGGCCATGATATTGACGACACGACCTCGCCCCTCGAAGCAGGTCTCGGATGGATCACCAAGCTGGATGCCAAGGACTTTATTGACCGCGATTTCTTGAAAGCACAAAAGGCAGAGGGCGTCAAGCGCAAACTCGTGCATTTCGAGTGCCTCGAGCGCGCTATCCCGCGTAACGGCTATGAGATATGCAATGAGGCCGGCGAAGTCATCGGTAACGTCACCTCCGGTATCATGCTGCCGAACACCAAAGTAGGTATCGGTATGGGATACGTTCAAACGCCATATGCCAAGAAAGAGAACATCATCTATATCCGTATTCGCGAGAAATTGCAACCCGCAAAAATCGTATGAGTAAGAACGTAGCGCTTGTATTAGGGTCCGGCGGCGCAAGAGGATTAGCGCATATCGGAGCGATAGAAGCACTGGAGGAGCGCGGCTATACCATCACGAGTATAGCCGGCTGCTCGATGGGCTCTATCATCGCAGGTATGTATGCTGCCGGACAACTCAAAGAAGCCAAAGAGTGGTTCTTGAGCGTGGACAAGCAGCTCATACTCCGTATGATGGACATCAACCTGCTGAGCGGTAACTCCTTGGTCAAGGGTGAACGCATCATACAGGAGCTGCAGAAAGTGGTGCCGGACCGGCCGATAGAAAGTCTGAACATCCCCTGCTCGATCGTTGCGACCGACATGATCCATTCGGACGAGGTCGTCTTCCGTACCGGTAGCCTCTTCGAGGCTGTACGCGCGTCCATCAGTATTCCCCTTTTCTTCCAACCGGTGCAGATGGGCGACAGGCTGCTCATCGACGGAGGAATACTCAATCCCCTCCCGCTCCATGTGGTAGAGCGCACGGAAGGCGATATCCTCGTAGCAGCAGACATCAGCGGTAAGGACAGTATGCCGGTCGAAGAGACCTACGAACCGATCGACGTAGAGGGCAAACTCCAGGACCTGAGGCAAAGCGGCATCCCGGTACCTAAGGCTATGGAGAACCAACTCCGTAACTTAGGCAAACGCGTGGATACGATCCTCGAGAACCGCGCCAAAGACTTAGGACGTAAGGTGAGCTTTGTTTCCCTTCTAGACCGCATGTCGGATATTCAGATCCAGCAGAGCACACTCCTTTCTTTACGTCTGTGCCCGCCTGACGTACATTCCGTCATGCGCCAGTACGCGTATAACACCTTTGACTTTGATAAAGCCGAACAGATCATCGCGGACGGCAAACGGCTCATGAACGAGGCTTTGGACCGGTATGAGATTTTTTTGAAAAAAAATGACTAAATATTTTGTTATATCAAAAAAAAGCAGTACCTTTGCCGAAAATTTGATAATTAATCGTTGAAACAAGAAAAATAGAACATAAAATGGCAACAAAGCACTATTTATCTTACCTGCAGGAGACAATGCACTCCAACTGGGACGGTCTGGCAATGGCCGACCTGGACGGAGAAAACAAGTACACCTACGCGGAGTTGGCAGCCGCTATCGAGAAATTGCATGTGACATGGCGTGAGTGTGGTATCAAAGAGGGTGATAAGATCGCACTCTGCGGGCGTAACTGTGCGAACTGGGGACTGCTGTTCCTGGCTATTGAGAGTTATAAAGCAGTAGTAGTCAGCATCTTACCGGATTTCACAGCGGAAGGTATCTATTCGTTGGTGGACCACTCGGAAGCCGTGCTGCTCTATGTAGGTCCGAACGTAAAGAAGAAACTGGACTTGACCCAGATGAAGGGTCTGAAGGCTACGATCTTCATGGACGACATGACGCTCCTGAATGCGGACGATAAGTTCACCAAGAAATTCGAAGGTGTAGAGGCTGCGTTTAAGAAAGCTTACCCGGATGGCGTGAAACTCGAGGATGTCCATTATCCTACGGATAACTACGACGACCTGGCCATCATCAACTATACTTCCGGTTCGACCGGAAACCCCAAGGGTGTTATGCTCACCCACCTCAACTTGAGCGGCAACGTGGAGTTCGCGCACACGCGTATTCCTCATAAACCGGGCGATACAGTACTCTCGATGCTGCCTATCGCACATATGTTCGGTCTGATGTTCGAGTTCCTGTATCAGATCTGCGAGGGCGCACAGGTGTATTTCCTGACCCAGGCACCTACCCCGTCGGTGCTGATGAAGGCTTTTGCACAAGTGAAACCGTTCATGATCCTCACCGTACCTCTGGTAGTAGAGAAGATCATCAAGAAAGGTGTGCTGCCGAAGATCAGCAGCCCTGTGGCTAAGATCATGTGGAAGACCCCGCTGCTCAGACGAATCATCCGCGGCAAGGTCAAAGAGGGTCTGGACAAGACCTTCGGCGGTCAACTCCGTTACCTGATCATCGGTGGCGCTGCCCTCAACGCCGAGGTAGAGCAAGTGCTGCATGACATCAAGTTCCAGTACTGCGTAGGCTACGGTATGACCGAGTGCGGACCGCTGATCAGTTATGAAGATTGGTGGGCATATGCGTTCCACAGCTGTGGTAAAGAACTGCCGCAATGTCACGTACGTATTGACTCGGAGGACCCGACCGGTAAGGACGGCGAGATCCAAGTCAAAGGTATCAACGTCATGAAGGGCTATTACAAGAACGAGGAGGCAACGAAAGCAGTCTTCACCGAGGACGGCTGGATGCGTACCGGTGACCTCGGTATATTGGACAAAGAAGGCAATATCTATATCCACGGACGTTCGAAGAACATGATTCTTGGTCCTTCGGGCCAGAATATCTACCCCGAGGAGCTCGAGGACAAGCTGAACTCGATGCCGGGTGTGGTAGAGTCGATCGTGGTAGAACGCGAGGGTAAGCTCGTAGCGCTCGTTTATCCGGATCCTTCGGCTGAGATGATGAGTGCCAAGACCCAAGCGCAACTGATGGAGGAAAACCGCATTGCGGTCAATAAGAACCTTCCTGCATACAGTCAGATTAGCGCTATAGAATTAGTGGCTTCGGAGTTTGAAAAGACGCCGAAACGCTCAATCAAACGCTACTTGTATAAGTAACGTTTCTGTAAATAATTAAGTGAGTAAGTAGATGGATCCCGTAAGGGATCAAAGCTTGCGCGAAACTGGGAAGCTTCGCGCTTGTTTTTTATATACAGTTAGCAAAAATGCAGAAAAATTTGCATATATGCAATAATTGTTGTACCTTTGCACCCGCAAACCGGTTTAGAACCGGAGCAAGCAATTCAAAGCATAGTGTAACATGACAAAACATTATTTACATTACTTGACAGACGTCATGGCCCATCAGTGGAATGACCCTGCATTGACAGACTACAACGAGAATCACGAATATACATTCGGTCAGTTGGCTGAACAGATGATCCGCCTGCACCTGCTCTTTGAGCAGATGGGCATCAAGCCTGGCGATAAGATCGCGCTCGCAGGACGTAACTGCGCCAACTGGGCAGTCGCTTACCTCGCTATCGCAGCCTATGAAGGTGTGTGCGTCAGCATCCTGCAGGACTTCACGGCAGAGGATATCGCGCACCTGCTCGAACACTCGGACTCGGAGCTGCTCTTCGTAGGACCGTACGTATGGAAAGAACTGCAGACCCAGACTATGCCCAAGGCATTGAAAGCAGCACTATCCCTCGAAGACTGGCGTACCTTGTACCAAGACAAGAAAGCAAAAGTACCCACCACAGAGGACATCGATGCGGCCTTCAAGGCGAAATATCCGCATGGCTTGGCGCTCGAAGATATCCATTTTGCAGCAGACGAGTCCAAGTTATGCCTCATCAACTACACCAGCGGCTCGACCGGTAGCCCCAAGGGTGTGATGCTCAACGGACGCTCTATCAGCAATAATATCGAGGTGGGTATGAAGATGCTGCCGGTAGATCCGGGACAGCGTCTGGTATCGATGCTCCCTCTGGCCCATATGTTCGGCCAGGTCTGCGAACTGCTCTATCCGCTCTGCTCGGGTACGCATATCTATTTCCTGACGAAGTCACCCACCCCGTCTATCCTCCTCAAGGCGTTGAGCGACGTGCAGCCTTACCTCGTAGTGACCGTTCCGCTCGTGATCGAGAAGATCTACAAGAAAAACCTCGACCCGCTGCTCAGCAAATGGATTATACGTATGTTCTGGCATACGCCGGGCATCGGTTCAATCCTCAAGAGCCGCGTCAAGAGCGGTCTGCGGAGCGCCTTCGGCGGCAAACTGCGTTACTTCATCTGCGGCGGTGCAGCCATGAACCCCATCGTGGAGAAATGTCTCATGGATATCCATTTCCCGCTCTCTATCGGCTACGGGATGACCGAGTGCGGTCCGCTCATCGGAGGAAACCCGCCTAAGTACTTCAAAGCCCGTACGGGCGGCGTGCCTGTCATGGGCATGGACGTCAAGATAGACCAACCCAACGAAGCCGGCATCGGTGAGATACTCGTCAAGGGAGAGAACGTCATGCTGGGCTATTACAAGAACGAGGAAGCAACCAAAGCCGCCTTCACAGAGGACGGATGGCTGCGTACAGGCGACCTCGGACGACTCGACAAGAAGAAAAACATCTATATCAAAGGACGTTGTAAGACCATGTTCCTTGGCGCGTCGGGACAGAACATCTACCCCGAGGAGATTGAGGACAAACTCAATAACCAGGAGGCGGTCGGCGAGTCTCTTATCGTCGAGCGCGAGGGCAAACTCGTAGCACTCGTCTTCCCCGATGAGACGCTCACCAAGCGTATGACGCTCGATGAGATTCAGGCGATCATGAAAGCGAATCTCGAGAAGCTTAACCGCCTCATTCCTTCTTACAGCAAGGTAGCGGATATCGAGGTACAAGATAAACCGTTCGAGCATACACCCAAACGGTCTATCAAACGATTCCTTTATAAGTAAAAAAAAGCGGAGCCCGAAAGCTCCGCTTTTCTTTTATAACAGGTGACAGGTCACTACCAGACCGGCCATGACGATCGAAACCATCGACATGAGTTTGATAAGGATGTTGAGGGACGGTCCCGACGTGTCCTTGAACGGATCACCTACGGTGTCACCTACGACGGTAGCCTTGTGGCAGTCACTACCCTTGCCACCGAAATGACCTTCCTCTACGTATTTCTTAGCGTTATCCCACGCACCGCCGGCATTGGCCATGAACACAGCCAGTACGAAGCCTGTTGCCAGACCGCCGATCAGCAAACCCAGCACACCTGCTACGCCCAGTACCAGACCCGTGATGATCGGTACGATGATAGCGAGGATAGACGGCAGCAACATCTCCTGCTGTGCACCCTTGGTAGAGATAGCTACGCAGCGAGCATAGTCCGGATCCGCCTTGCCTTCGAGGATACCCTTGATGGTCTGGAACTGACGGCGCACCTCTTCTACCATATGTTGTGCAGCACGGCCGACAGCGTTCATCGTCAGACCGCAGAACAGGAAGGCCATCATCGAGCCGATGAAGATACCTACCAGCACGATCGGGTTCATCAGGTTTACGTTATATGCGTCCATGAAGTCCACCAGCGTCGCTTTCGCAGCCTCTACGCCGTTCGGCAATGCCTCGCCGGTACGGATGAGGGCGATCTTGATCTCCTCTACATACGAAGCCAAGAGAGCGAGTGCGGTCAGAGCAGCCGAGCCGATAGCAAAACCCTTACCGGTAGCAGCTGTCGTGTTACCCAGCGCGTCGAGCGCGTCGGTACGTTGACGAACTTCTGCGGGCAGACCCGACATCTCGGCGTTACCGCCTGCGTTATCAGCGATCGGTCCGTAAGCGTCCGTTGCCAGCGTGATACCCAGCGTCGAGAGCATACCTACAGCCGCAATACCGATACCGTAAAGACCCATGCTCAAGTTAGCAGGGCTGAACTCAACTTGGAAGCCGTTCGCACAGAGGTATGCCAGAATAATGGCTACACCTACGGTGAGAACCGGGATAGCCGTCGAGAGCATACCCAGACCCAGACCGCTGATGATCACAGTGGCCGGACCGGTCTGCGAACTCTCAGAAACCTTTTGCGTCGGTTTATAACTCTGCGAGGTGTAGTACTCCGTGGACTGACCGATGATCATACCGGCGATCAGACCTACTACTACCGACAGACTCACTTGCCACCATTGGTCGGTCTCTGTACCGAACAGCCAAGCGAAGATACCAAAGGTCGCTGCAGCGATCAGGAAACCGGCCGTGTTGGTACCGATAGCCAGCGCACGCAGCAGTTCTTTCATACCTGCACCCTCTTTGGTCTTGACCATATAGATACCGATGATACTCAGCAGTACACCGCAGGCAGCGATGAGCGAAGGAGCCAAAACAGCTTTCAATTGCATACCTTCGACAGCCGAAGTGGCGAATGCCGATGCACCGAGGGCCATCGTAGCAAGGATTGAACCGGCATACGACTCGTACAAGTCGGCCCCCATACCGGCTACGTCACCTACGTTATCTCCTACGTTGTCAGCGATAGTAGCAGGGTTACGCGGGTCATCCTCCGGGATATTGTACTCCGTCTTACCTACGAGGTCAGCGCCTACGTCAGCAGCCTTAGTGTAGATACCGCCACCCACACGGGCAAACAGCGCTTGCGTCGAAGCACCCATACCGAAGGTCAGCATCGTCGTCGTGATCGTGATAAGATCCGCCTCTGCGCCTACCAGCGCGAGAAGACCCGTGTACTTCAGAATCAAGAACCAACCTGCGATATCCAACAGCGCCAGACCGACTACCGTTAGACCCATCACGGCACCTGAACGGAAGGCTACCTGTAGACCGGCGTTCAGACTCTGACGAGCGGCATTAGCCGTACGAGCCGAAGCATAGGTAGCCGTCTTCATACCGAAGAATCCGGCCAAGCCCGAGAAGAAACCGCCTGTCAGGAACGCGCACCATACGATACCGTTTTGCAGTTTGAATATTGCCATTACAGCAAAAATAACAGCCAAGATGACGAATACGATCGTTACGACCTTGTACTGTTGTTTCAGATACGCCATTGCTCCCTTACGCACGTGGGAAGCGATGGTTTTCATCAGCTCTGTGCCCTCATCCTTGCCCAGCATCGAACGATAGAAATAATAGGCAAAACTAAGAGCTAACACCGATGCCGCCAATACGACGAACATCAACACTGTCAAATCTTCCATAGAATTGTGTTTTATGAATTAGTATTAGTTATGTTTGTTTTCTCGTTTCCGCTTTATCAAAGCGGCTACAAAATTACTGCTTTTTTCGCATATATGCAAGGAATAATAAAAAAAATTGAAAAAAAAGCACGCGCACTTGTGTATATCATTTTTTTTTTGTAATTTTGCACCGCAAAATATGTGAAAACACAAATTCATTATTTATATATAACACACATGGAAAAGAAAAAAAGAGTTTACACCTTCGGTAACGGTAAGGCTGAAGGTAATGCACAAATGCGTGAACTGCTTGGCGGTAAGGGCGCTAACTGTGCTGAGATGAACTTGGTAGGTGTGCCCGTTCCTCCGGGATTCACCATCACGACTGAGGTCTGCAACGAGTACTACCAGGTAGGTCAGGAGAAGATCGTAGCTGAGCTCACCGACGAGGTAAACGCAGCTGTCGCTCACGTAGAGGGTCTGATGAACTGCAAGTTCGGTGATCCGAAGAACCCGCTGCTCGTTTCTGTTCGTTCGGGTGCACGCGCATCCATGCCGGGTATGATGGATACCATCCTCAACCTGGGTCTGAACGACGTAGTAGCTGAAGGTATGGTCGCTAAGACCCAGAACCCGCACTTCGTTTACGACTCCTATCGCCGTTTCGTACAGATGTACGGTGACGTCGTGCTGGGCATGAAGCCGGTGAACAAAACCGACATCGATCCGTTCGAGGCTATCATCGACGAGGTAAAAGAGATTCGTGGCGTGAAGCTGGATAAGGACCTCAACGTAGAGGAACTCAAGCTCCTCGTAGCGCGTTTCAAAACCGCTATCAAAGAGCGTACCGGCAAGGACTTCCCGGATGATCCGATGGAGCAACTTTGGGGTGCTATCTGCGCAGTGTTCCGTTCATGGATGAACGAGCGCGCCATCCTCTACCGTAAGATGGAAGGAATTCCTGACGAGTGGGGAACGGCTGTTTCTGTGATGGCAATGGTATTCGGTAACATGGGTGACACCTCCGCAACGGGTGTTTGCTTCAGCCGTGATGCCGGTAACGGTGAGAACCTGTTCAACGGTGAATACCTGGTTAACGCACAGGGTGAGGACGTTGTAGCAGGTATCCGTACGCCGCAACAGATCACCAAGATCGGTTCGCAACGCTGGGCTGAGCGCGCTGGTATCAGCGAAGCTGAGCGTCTGGCGAAATATCCGTCCATGGAAGAGGCTATGCCGGAAATGTACGCTGAGTTGAACGCTATCCAGCAGAAACTCGAGGACCACTACCGCGACATGCAGGATATGGAGTTCACCGTTCAGGAAGGCAAACTCTGGTTCCTCCAGACCCGTAACGGTAAGCGTACCGGTACCGCAATGGTGAAGATCGCTATGGATATGGTTCGCGAAGGTAAGATCTCCGAGAAAGAGGCAATCCTTCGCTGCGAGCCGCAGAAACTTGACGAGTTGCTCCACCCTGTCTTCGACAAGGACGCTTTGAAGAAAGCCAAAGTGATCACCCAAGGTCTGCCCGCTTCTCCGGGTGCTGCTTGCGGTCAGATCGTCTTCCACGCTGACGACGCTCAGGAGTGGCACGCTAACGGTCACAAGGTAGTGATGGTTCGTATCGAGACCAGTCCGGAAGACCTCGCAGGTATGTCGGCTGCTGAAGGTATCCTCACCGCTCGCGGTGGTATGACCTCGCACGCAGCTGTCGTTGCTCGCGGTATGGGTAAGTGCTGCGTTTCCGGTGCAGGTGCTATCCAAGTAGATTATAAGGCTAAGACCGTGAAGATCGAGGGCGTTACCTACAAAGAGGGTGACTATATCTCGCTGAACGGTACGACCGGACAGGTATATGCCGGTGAGATCCCGACGAAGGCTGCTGAGCTCAGCGGTGACTTCAAGGCACTCATGGATCTCTGCGACAAATATACCAAACTGCAAGTTCGTACGAACGCAGATACGCCGCACGACGCTGCTGTGGCACGCGCTTTCGGTGCCAAGGGTATCGGTCTGACGCGTACCGAGCACATGTTCTTCGACGACCAGAAGATCATCGCTATGCGTGAGATGATTCTCGCCAAGGACAGCGAGGGCCGCGAGAAAGCACTGGCTAAGCTTCTCCCCTATCAGAAGGCAGACTTCAAGGGTATCCTCGAGGCTATGGACGGCCTGCCTGTGAACATCCGTCTGCTCGACCCGCCTTTGCACGAGTTCGTTCCGCATGATCTGAAAGGACAAGAGCAGATGGCTAAGGAGATGGGCGTTTCCGTTGAGGAGATCCAGACCCGTGTAGCTCAGTTGGCAGAGAACAACCCGATGCTCGGTCACCGTGGTTGCCGTCTGGGTATCACCTTCCCGGAGATCACCGCTATGCAGACACGCGCTATCCTCTCCGCTGCTTGCGAACTCAAGAAAGAGGGCAAGAACCCGATGCCGGAGATCATGGTTCCGCTGATCGGTATCCTCTATGAGCTCAAGCAGCAGAAAGAGATCATCCAGCGCGTGGCTAAGGAAGTCTTCGCTGAGTATGGCGTAGAGGTTGAGTTCGAGATCGGTACGATGATCGAGATCCCGCGTGCTGCCCTGACCGCAGACCGCATCGCTACAGAGGCTCAGTACTTCAGCTTTGGTACCAACGACCTGACCCAGATGACCTTCGGTTACAGCCGTGACGACATCGCTTCCTTCCTCCCTGCATACCTCGAGAAGAAGATCCTCAAAGTAGATCCGTTCCAGGTACTTGACCAGAATGGTGTTGGCCAGCTGATCAAGATGGCCGTCGAGAAAGGTCGTGCCGTTCGTCCGGGACTCCGTACCGGTATCTGCGGCGAGCATGGTGGTGAACCGAGCTCCGTTAAGTTCTGCGCTCGTGTAGGCATGAACTACGCTTCCTGCTCACCGTTCCGCGTACCTATCGCACGCTTAGCTGCAGCACAAGCAGCAGTAGAAGATGAGCAATAAGCCATCCGCTACATACGCAATAGTAACCGGTGCCTCTTCGGGCATCGGTTACGCTTTTGCGGAGCAACTGCTCCTACGCGGCTATAACCTACTCATCGTCAGCAATGTGCCGGAGATTGAGGAGGCAGCTAAAAGGCTGAAGGATGCTGCGCTACAGGACGGTTCTACGAACCTACAGGTAGTACCGCTGCAGATGGATCTAGGCCAGCAAAACTCCGCGCGCGAACTGTATGAATACACGCGTGAGCACAAGATGGAGATCGAGGTGCTGGTCAATAATGCCGGCGTCTATCACGATAAGGACATCCTCGACGACAGCGAGGGCTTCACGAGCCTCATCATGAACCTGCATATGTACACGCCGGCTATGCTCTGTTACCTCTTCGGTCAGGACATGCGCGAGCGTCGTAAGGGCTATATCCTCAACGTATGCTCCGTTACCTCTAAGATGGCGGCACAGCGTCTGGGTACATACGGCGGCACGAAAGCCTTCCTATCCCACTTCACCCGCGCCCTGCATATCGAGCTACGTAAGTACGGTGTGCATGTGACGGATGTCAGCCCGGGTGCAGTAGATACAGGACTGTATAACATCAAGCCGTGGATGACCAAGCTGGGTAAGTGTCTTGGCATCATCGTCAGCCCTCAGACCTTAGCCCGTCGTGGTCTGCGTGCCCTCTTCCGCGGACGCGCAAAAACAACAATACCCACCGTATTCTGGCGGGTATTGTGCTTCATCATTCTGCTTATTCCTACATGCCTCTTACGGCTCATTCGCCGCTTAGGCTGGTTCTAAAGAATTCTCAGACTGTTCAGGAAAATAAGTATGATAGCCGCAGAAACGAGAAATCGTAATGCGGCTATATACATTTTTCCGGCTATGTGCTTGCATCATCCGCGGCGGCCATGATAAGCCCTATCTTCGATGAGAAGGAAGAATGCTTCATCTATCAATCCAGGAAATAGTCCACGGTCGTTACGACGCGTACATGTTTCACCCAAGGCTGGTACTGGTCGCTCTCGATGCTGAACTGACCCTGGCTGGCGCGACGGATAGAGCCCAACGAGCACTGTGCATCGTCTGCGAACTTCTGTGCTACCGCACGTGCGTTCTGCGTTGCCTCTTCGATCATAGACGGTTTCAACTCCGGCAGACCGTTGAACTGGTAGTCCAAGTTCCAGCTCTCCGTACGGACGATGATACCCTCTTTAAGAAGCGAAGCTTCTTTGCCTTGGCTGGCAACGACGAGCGCTACTTTGTCGGTCGAGACGATGAGCGAGGTGCTGAGCGTATAACGGAACTCAGGACGATTTCCGTAGTAGCTCTCCCAGTTGTTGCTTACCGAGATAGAGCCCTGACGGATATCGCTCTCCTCGAAGCCCAACGACAGCAGATGTTTCTTCACGCGAGCCGTCACTTTCTCTACCTGCTCATAGAGGGCCGGCAGATCATTGCCGTTCCAGCTATAAGAGAGCGGCCATACAGCGTGGTCAGCCTCTACCTCACGGGTACTCAAACCCTTGACACTCACTGCGCGGTCTTTGTTCGCGAACTTACTGATACCGCAGTAGATAAACAAGCCTCCAAGGCATAAACCTAAGGCGATCAATGCGCCTGCAAAAATATTATTTCTCATAAACTTTGTATGTTTGGCTCCGGAGCCTCTCCGGTTACTTATCGTGTTTGTGTTCGTATAATGCTTCCTCGACGTTGATGATATAGTCGCCCATCTTCTCCAACTCGAGGATGATATCCATATAGTTGACACCTACCGAGTAGTCATACTCGTGCTCGGTGACGCTGAGCATATTCTGGTTCTTGAGTTCATCACGGAAGTTATTGATCTCGTTCTCCATATTAGACATCTCGAAGAACTCCTCCTGCGTGATGTTGACGCGCTCGAGGGCCTCAACCATCTTCGACTGCGCACCGGTCAAGAGGTAGATCATCTGCTCAACGTTCTTCTCCTGCGCCTCGGTATATTGGATCGCGCTGTCATGCTTGTGACGGATATAACGCGAGAGGTTATAGTTCGCGTCACCTACGGACTCCAACTCACTCACGATACGGAGCATCTTATGCACCTCGTGCTTGGACTGATCGGACAGACGACCATCCGCTACCTGATTCAAGTACTGCGCGATCTCGTACTCCATTCGGTCACATATACCCTCGTATTTCTCAATACGGCTGAAGGTCTTGGTGAACTGCTGCGTGTCTTGTTCGTAGAACAAGTCATGTACCATACTGATCATTCGTTGCGCACGGACGGCAAACACATGCACCTCTTTCCAAGCCTGCAAGATAGAGAGCTCGGACGTGGACATAAGACCACCGGAGATGAACTTGAGTTGGCTGTCGGTATCTTTCTGTTCCGGCTTGGACGGGATAATGATCATCACTAACTTCTCCAAGAGCGGAATAAAACCGATTAAGACGCAGGTATTGAGGACGTTAAAGGACGTGTGGAAAGTCGCCAGGATCGCGTTCAGTTTGTCCGGCGAGACCTCAGAAGGTATACCCGGTGTGAACTCAACACCCCATACGCGGCATACAGAGCCTACGAACCAACGGAAGATACAAAGCACCCAGATCACACCGAAGAGGTTGAAAACCAAGTGCGCCATAGCGGCACGTCTGGCCTGTACCGAAGCGGAGAGCGCTACGATATTCGACGTGATGGTAGTACCGATGTTCTCTCCCAAGACGAGCGATATACCCATGTCAATAGGCAACACGTGCGTGGAGCAGAGGGTCATGGTGATGGCCATGATAGCCGCCGAACTCTGCACAGCAAAGGTCAGCACACCGCCTACGAGCAGGTAGAGGAAATACGATCCGTAGCCCCAACTGGAAGTAGCAACAAAGAAATTACGTACCGGGCCCATCTGGTCCAGGTGCATCTCTGTGGCGTTGATCTTCAAGGTCGTCAGACCCAAGAGCAAGAGACTCAGACCCATCAGGAAGTCACCGAGGTTAGCATTCTTCTTGGTGTAGATGAGCGCGACCGCCAGCACGATAGCCGTATAGACCACGAGGCGCAGGTCAAACGAACCGCCGCCTAACACCATGATCCACGCGGTGAAAGTCGTACCGATATTGGCACCCATGATGACCGATATCGCCTGCGCCAGACTTAAGATACCCGCCGACACGAAGCTTACGGTCATCACCGTAGTGGCCGTTGAAGACTGCACTGCCGCTGTGATGAACGCTCCGGTTAACACGCCCGAGAAGCGGTTAGTAGTCATGGTGCCGAGCACATTACTCAACTTACTACCTGCCATCTTCTGGAGGCCTTCACTCATCACCTTCAATCCGTACATCAACATCGCTACGGATCCAATGAGTGTGATAATTTGTAAAGCTAATTGCATATGTTTTAGATTTTAGATTTCAGATTTCAGATTTTAATGAGCGCTTTGCTTGCAAAACCGTCAATGTACATCTCCAGCGGTTTCTCGAGCCGAACGTGCCGCACGAACTCGGTTTCTTCGACTGCCGGCAGGTCATTCAAAACCGCCTCGTCATACAAGTCCTCTACACGTGCCCATGGGTCGATATTCATATAGCCTACATTGAACGATGTCATGTTTTGGAAGAAGTGCGAGCCCTGCGAAGCCTCTGTTCGGAAGTTCTCCAAGCTACATTCGGCTATTGCTTTAGCTTCGCTAATATCTCCCCACGCTACCGGTACACCGAGCGTAGGTATCTGTGATCCCCAACGACCAAAACCGATGAGCAGGTACTGTTTGCCTTCTTTCTGCATGCGGCTGTTCCACTGACGAATAGTCTGTGCCATTTCGCGCGTACGCAATACATCAAAGGTGTCGCGCTTGAGGTAGATGATATCCTGAACGTCCTCTATCTGTCCGACGCCAAGCGCATTACCGCTCTTGAGGAAAGCACCCGTCTCGTCGATCTTATCCCACTCCACCTTGGCGTTAAGCGAATCGGCTGAGATAGGACGGATCTGCAGGACGTGGAAGATCTGCGGCTCGCGCTCTAAGTTGACGGCGAACTCAATCTCCACCGGACACTTGATCTCCTCCTGCGCCATCTCCAAGAGTTGCTTGATGATTTCCGCGAGGGGGAAGGTATTGAACTTCAATTGCGGTGCAAAGGTCACAATACGCGGGCCATCGGGATAACAAGAGTCCACGATACGCATGTTCTCGCGATCGTAGGTAGAGGCAATAAGCTTGAGGCTCTCGAACTGGCCGCACTCATGGATCGGTATGCGCTCGAGGTTGATGGCATCATCGATGGAAGTCTTGAATTTCTCCGGGCTAAGCGAGAGTGCCAACATCGACTGCTGGGTCTCGCGCATCGCCAGATCGACCGTAGAGGTCTGCATGACGTTCTTCGGGTACTTAGGGCTAAACCGCAGTACTTGTTCACCATCTACGACCACCTTACCCAAGCCATAGGCCACTTTGACGATACCGTCTTCGGGTTTCTCTTTGCCGACCGGATAGAAATTGACGCTGCGCGCTACACCGGAGATGACCGGGAAGAAATAATTGCCTTCCTGTTCACCGCACACCTCTTGCAGCACAATGGCCATCTTCTCCTCGCTAAGCACATTGCCAGTTGAGGTGATGTAACCACGCGACGCAGCGAAATAGACGCTGGCATAGACCGATTTGATGGCCTTGGTCAGCAGTCGCAGTTGCTGGTCAGCGTTCTCTGTATGGGGGATCATGTAGGTGCTATAAACACCTGCAAAAGGCTGATAATATGAATCTTCGAGTTTAGACGACGAACGAACGGCTATCGGCTTGTTTGTCACCTGAATAAAATGCCGCAGGGCCTGAATGAGCGACGAAGGTAATGCTGCCGATACAAACTCCGACAGCAGTTCTTCGTCTGTCAGGTCCGCATTGATGACATATTGCAGTCCGTTGTTATGGATAAACTTATCGAAGAACTCGGTCGTCAGTACCATCGTGCGCGGCACAAAGATACGGATATTCTCCCAGCGGTCGTAGAGGTTATTTTTCTGCAGCACATGGTTGAGGAACGCGAGTCCTCTACCCTTTCCTCCCATCGGCCCGTCGCCTACGCGTGAGAACCATATCGTATCGTTATAGGTCTCGGGCGAGTATTTGGCCACTACACCCAGCGCCTGGTTGATACGGTAGTCATGGATCAGGCGGATGTTCAGTTGGCGAATGTTCTCGATGTCCGCCTCGTCCCGGATCTGCAGCGCGCTGACAGGACGTCCGACAGAGAACAGACCGCGGGCAAAGAGCCACTTACTGAGGTAGTTATTATCACTCAGACGACGGAAAGCCGCCGGAGAGATCGTCGATATGATGCGCTCAAAGCCCTCCAAGTCGCTGGCACGGTCAATTTCGTGACCTGTACGCGGGTCGCGGGCAATAAAGTCTCCAAAACCGAACTCGCGTTCGATATACTCGCTCACTTCCTGGGTCAACGTCTTCGATTTCTTAACCACAAAGCCCACTTTGAGCTTATTCGCCACCGAGCGCATCGACTCCTGCGAACTCTGCATAAGGAACGGCATGGTCGGGTTATCCTCGCGGATCAGTTTACACAACTCTACGCCGGCATCGAGTTTCTCGCTGGACGACGGATCTCCCTTATGCAGCACGAATCCGATATCGGAGATCACGCCCAGCATGTTCTTGCCGTACCGCTGATAGAGCTCGACCGCCTCATCGTAGCAGGTAGCCAAGAGCATCTTCGGACGCGCCCGTTTACGCAGTAACTGCTGTTTCTCGTTGAGCGCATCGCGGATTGCGATCTTGTTCTGCTCCAAGAGCATCTTGTATATCAGCGGCAGATATGTCGAGTAATAACGCACACTGTCTTCAACGATCATGATGGCCCGCACGCCCTCTTCAAGAATGTCGTGCGGTGCGTTCATGCGGTCCTCAATGAGCTTGATGATCGCGATGATGAGGTCGGTGGAGCTGTTCCAATTGAAGAAATAGTCGATGTCCGAGCGGTCGTGTTGCACGATGCGGTTGTATATCTCCTTGCTGAAGGCAGAGAGAAGCACGATCGGGCAGTCCGGCAACAGTTGTTTGGCATCTTTGGCAAAATCAAACACGTCCAGTTCGCCCGCACTGTACATCGTCAGGATAAGGTCAAAGGAGTCTTGATTCCTGACTCCTGATTCCTGATTCCTAAGCAGTTCCAGCGCCTCTGATGTCGTCTCTGCGCGCGTGATCGAAGGAGGATTAGACAAGTTCAGTTCGGCATACTCCTGCGCGATCTGCACGTCAATACGCCCGTCCTCCTCCAGCGCGAAACTGTCGTAGTTATTGCACACGAGGAGAATCCTCCTCACGCGCTTCGCCATCAATGTGGTATAGTTTGCTTCCACCTTACACCTTACACCTTACACCTTACACCGTACACTTTACACCTTACACAAGTCCCTGCTCTACCATCGCATTCGCGACCTTCATGAAGCCGGCGATATTAGCACCCTTGACGTAATTGATATAGCCGTCCTCTTCGGTACCGTACTTGATACAAGCCTCGTGTATATCGGCCATGATACGATGCAGACGCTCGTCTACCTCTTCTGCGGTCCATTTGAGACGCATACTGTTCTGCGTCATCTCCAGACCACTGGTAGCTACACCACCTGCGTTCGATGCCTTACCCGGGCTGTAGAGGATCTTAGCGCCCTGAAAGAGGGCAATTGCCTCCGGTGTCGAAGGCATGTTAGCACCTTCGGTCACACAGAAACAGCCGTTCTTAAGCAAGTTTTCTGCGTCTGCTTTCTCGATCTCGTTCTGCGTAGCGCACGGCATCGCGATGTCGCAAGCGATCTTCCACGGACGCTCGCCCGGGAAATACTGCGCCTGCGGGAACTTATTCACATATTCTTTGATACGTCCGCGACGAACGTTCTTGAGTTCGAACACAAACGCCATCTTCTCTTCGTTCAGACCTTCGGGATCATAGATGAATCCGTCCGAGTCACTGAGCGTGAGCACCTTAGCGCCAAGACGCATTGCTTTCTGTGCAGCGAACTGCGCTACGTTTCCGGCCCCAGAGATACATACACGCTTGCCTTCGAACGACTCTCCGCGGGTAGCGAGCATGGCCTGTGCAAAATAACAAGCACCGTATCCGGTAGCCTCTGGACGCATCAACGAACCGCCCCACATCTGGCCCTTACCGGTCAGCGTGCCGGTGAACTCGTCGCGCAGACGTTTGTATTGGCCGAACATAAAACCGATCTCACGGCCGCCTACACCGATATCGCCTGCCGGCACATCGGTATCTGCACCGATATGACGCTGTAATTCGGTCATAAAACTCTGGCAGAAACGCATCACTTCGGCATCACTCTTTCCGCGGGGATTGAAGTCCGATCCGCCCTTGGCACCGCCCATAGGCAGCGTCGTCAAGGCGTTCTTAAAGGTCTGCTCGAAAGCCAGGAACTTCATAATACTCAGGTTCACAGACGCATGGAATCGGATACCACCTTTGTACGGACCTATGGCGCTGTTCATCTGTACGCGGAAACCGCGGTTGATCTGCACTTCGCCCTGATCGTCCATCCAAGGAACACGGAACATGATCACGCGCTCCGGCTCTACGATGCGCTCCATCACTTTCTGCTCGCGCAGATAAGGATAGGCCATGATCATCGGAGCTACCGATTCTACCACTTCACGAACTGCCTGGTGAAACTCATTCTCACCCGGGTTCTTTCTTATGAGTTCGGCCATAAAACCGTCCACCCATACTTGTGTATGTTTATCCATAATTGTCCAAATTAAATATTCAAGAATATTTCCGCTGCAAAATTACAGATTTTTTTTCATATATGCAAGATTTTATAAAAATTTTTCATCGAATATGACAAAATGGCAGAAGTCGGCAGCTTGGCACACTATTTGTCCATGACATAATAGCAACAAATTTTAACACAATATCAATATGGCAAAGATTCAACCTTTAGCAGACCGGGTGTTGGTTAAGCCCGCAGCTGCAGAAGAAAAGACCGTCGGGGGAATTATTATTCCTGACAGCGCAAAAGAAAAACCGCTTCGCGGTGAGGTGCTCGCCGTAGGCGAAGGAACGAAAGACGAGGCAATGATCCTCAAAGCCGGAGACACCGTTCTCTACGGTAAATACGCCGGTACCGAACTGGAACTTGATGGAGAGAAATATTTAATCATGCGTCAATCTGATGTATTAGCAAAAATTCAATAACTATGGCAAAAGATATTACTTATAACGTGGAAGCCCGCGAGGCTTTGAAACGTGGTGTAGACCAGTTGGCCAACGCTGTCAAAGTGACACTTGGTCCGAAAGGACGCAACGTCATCATCGATAAGAAATACGGAGCTCCGCATATCACCAAGGATGGTGTGACGGTAGCCAAAGAGATTGAGTTGGCGGACGCTGCCGAGAACCTCGGTGCACAGCTCGTCAAGGAAGTGGCTTCCAAGACCGGTGACCAAGCCGGAGATGGTACGACGACCGCTACCGTGCTCGCACAGGCTATCGTAGGTGTAGGCCTCAAGAACGTGACAGCCGGTGCTAACCCCCTCGACCTCAAGCGGGGTATTGACAAGGCCGTTGCTGCTGTAGTGGCTGAGATCAAGAAGAATGCCGTTGTTGTCGGCAATAACTTCGATAAGATCGAGCAAGTAGCTACCGTTTCTGCTAACAACGATGCCGAGATCGGTAAACTGATCGCGGACGCGATGCGTAAGGTCAGCAAAGATGGCGTCATCACCATCGGTGAGGCCAAGGGCATCGACACGACCATCGACGTCGTTCAAGGTATGCAGTTCGATCGCGGCTATATCAGCCCGTACTTTGTTACCAACACCGAGACCATGCAGGTCGAGATGGACAAGCCCTATATCCTTATCTATGATAAGAAGATCTCCAACCTCAAGGAGTTACTGCCGGTTCTCGAGCCCGCCGTACAGAGCGGACGTCCGCTGCTCATCATTGCCGAGGACGTAGACAGCGAGGCATTGACTGCCCTTGTTGTGAACCGTCTGCGTGCACAGTTGAAGATATGTGCAGTCAAAGCTCCGGGCTTTGGTGACCGCCGCAAAGAGATGCTGGAGGATATCGCTATCCTCACCGGTGGTACGGTCATCAGCGAGGAGAAAGGTATCACGTTGGAGCAGGCTACTATCGAGATGCTCGGTACAGCGGAGACCATCACGGTCAGCAAAGACAACACCACTATCGTCAACGGTGCCGGCGACAAAGAAGCGATCGCTAACCGCGTCAATCAGATCAAAGCACAGATCACGGCTACCAAATCTACCTACGACAAGGAGAAACTGCAGGAACGTCTGGCTAAACTCGCCGGCGGTGTAGCTCAACTGAACGTAGGTGCCGCTTCTGAGGTCGAGATGAAAGAGAAGAAAGACCGCGTGGACGATGCGCTGAGCGCTACGCGTGCGGCTATCGAAGAAGGTATCGTACCGGGCGGCGGCGTGATGTATATCCGCGCTCAGGCAGCTTTGGAAGGCCTCAAGGGCGCTAATGAAGACGAGCAGACGGGTATCGAGATCGTTCGTCGTGCGATCGAAGAACCGCTGCGTCAGATCGTAGCTAACGCCGGTAAGGAAGGTGCAGTTGTCGTAGATAAAGTACGCGCAGGCAAGGGTGACTTCGGTTACAATGCCCGTACGGACGCTTTCGAGAACCTCTACGAAGCTGGTGTAGTTGATCCTGCTAAGGTAGCGCGTGTAGCACTCGAGAACGCGGCTTCTGTAGCAAGTATGTTCCTCACCACCGAGTGCGTGATCGTAGATCATCCGGAGGAGCACCCTGCACCCGCTATGCCCGCCGGAGGCATGGGAGGTATGATGTAAAAGCTGAAAGCTGAAAACTGAAAGCTGAATACTTAAAAATGGCCCTCGAATGAGAGCCATTTTTTAATGTTGTATCGTTGCTTCTAACTGCGCGACGTGCTGTCTGAGTACCGGATCGTACTCCAGTTGATCTTTGACAAGCGCGATGGAGTGCAGCACGGTCGCATGCGTACGGCGGCCCATCTTAAAGCCTATCTCCGTGAGCGAACTGTTCGTCATCTCTTTGCAGAGATAGAGCGCTACATGACGCGCATGACTGATCTCTCGCGAGCGGTTTTGGGATACCAATGCCTTCTCCGGCAAGTTGTAATACTCCGAAACAGCCTGTATCACATTGTTCACCGTCGTTACACGAGGTTGGATAGCAACGATATGACTAACTACCTTCTCCGCCAACTTAAGATCTATCTCCGCATCGGTCAGCGTCGAGTGCGCTAAGAGCGATGCTAAGATACCCTCTAGGTCGCGCACCGAATCGCGAACGTTCTGTGCAATAAAATCGACTACCTCTTCGCTCAACGTGATACCGTCTCGATGCATCTTACTCAGTAAGATATTCTTGCGTAACAAGTAGTCCGGACGGGAGATCTCGGCTGCCAAGCCCCATTTGAAACGGGTCAACAGACGCTCCTCGATGTCCTTGAGCTCGATAGGCGGGCGGTCAGAGGTAAGAATCAGCTGCTTACGGCTCTGCTGCAGGTAGTTGAAGATATGGAAGAACGTGTCCTGCGTACCTTTTAAACCTGCGAAATACTGGATATCATCTACGATCAGTACATCTACCGACTGATAGAAATTGAGGAAATCAGGTATCTGATTGTTACGCGACGCGTCTTGATATTGTAATTTAAAGGTATTTGCGCTCACGTATAACACGCGCGCTTGCGGGTTGAGAATGCGCACTTGGTTACCTATGGCATTAGCGAGGTGAGTCTTGCCCACTCCACTGCCGCCATAGACAAACAAGGGGTTAAAAGCAGTATAACCGGGTTGTTTGGCGATAGCCAGACCGGCCGTACGTGCCAACTTGTTCGGCTCACCCGCGATGAACGAATCAAACGTGTAGTTGTCGTTCAACTGGGAGTCAAAAGCCGAGGTGTTCGCTGTACGCGTCACTGCAGCATTCGTCACACGCATGCGAGCGTCCGCGCTCGCTCCATTAGAAGGAAGACTCGTGCCCGCGCCCGAAGTGGAGTCAATGAGCACACGATACTCCAAACGTGTACCTTGACCAAACACGCGAATGATAGCAGCAGACAACAAGGGGATATAGTTCTCCTCGATGTACTCGGCTACAAACTGCGATTTAACCTGTAAAACCAGCACTCCTTGTGCAAACTGCAACGGCACAATAGGCGCGAACCATGTCTGGTAAGCACTGCTTGTCATGTTGTCAGCCAAAATCGTCTGACACTGCGCCCACTGTTGTTGTAACGTCTGCATCTTTTTTTCTTTTGTCAAAAAAACGCCCTATAAGAGCGAAATCGAGTGCAAAGGTACAGCTTTTTTTTGATATGTGCAAATTTCGCCTAAAATGTCGAAATTGCTTGCTCACTTAACTAACGGATTTTGAGACAATTAAGTTTAAATATTTATAAATCAGCAAGTTACAAAAGTTATCAACATATAACTGCTTGATTTATAGCGGGTTATATATATGCAAGAGGTATATGCATTTTTTTAGTAAAAAAACTCGCAACACGCTGATATTCAAGTGTGTCGCGAGAAAATTCAAAAAAATGCTATTTAGATTATGTAAAAATAAGAAAATGTCCTATTTTTGAAGTTATTAACAATATTATTTATCTTTTTTTCCGAATATTGAAAAATGTACATAGCGTTTTGGGTGTGCCTTGAGGTCGACCAAGAGAGAGTCGGCAGAGAGCACGGTCGCATCGATATGGTTATAGAGCGATTTGTTGTAGATCAACTGGCCTAATGTACCCTTCTCCGAACGGACATCCGCGAGGATCGCATTGACGTTATCCACCGCCGTATCTACGCGTGCAACGGTCGCTTTGAGGTCTGCAGCTTTGATGTCTGCTACGACCGTATTGAGGTTGGCGATCGCTGTGTCGGCATTGTTGACGATGGTCGGTACCTGCGTGCGCATCATACGCTTGAGATCACCCGATACGACCGTCAAGTCACCGGATATACGGTCTACGTTCGTCAGCGTCGAGTGGATATGGTTGCCTGCTACCTGTGTCTGGAGCGAAGCTACGAGCGAGTCGACGTCCTCTACCGCCGTAGCTACCTTGGCCAACAACTCGCCCTGCAGACTCTCTACCAAGCCCGGCACATACGTCGTCGGAATAAAACTACCATGAGCTATCGACTCCTGACTCTCAGCCAACTGCAGCTCAATCGCCACGCCGCCGAGCAGGCCGTCGGAGATAAGGGCCATCTGCGTGCCTTGCGGCAAAGCGATATCTTTGTTGATGGAGATATCGATGGTGAACGAACTGTCGCGGGTGAAGTCATATTCGATATTATCCACCTGGCCCACCTTGTGACCGCGGATATACACCGCCGCCTGTTCCTCCAGACCGTGCAGGTTAGCGAATCGACCGTGATAACTGTTCGTAGGCGAGAAGATATTCACGCCCTTGAGAAAATTAAATCCAAAAATCAAAAGGAAAAGGCAAACTATTGCTAACGCCCCCACCTTTATCTCTCTCGCATGCTTCATTTACAAATGAAATATTAATTATTAATTATTACTTATTAACTTTAATGATCCAGCAGTCCGGGAACAGTTGCTTGAGTGCCGGTAGTTGTGCTGCCACTTTCGCGCGATCCGCGTCCGCCGCCGTGTAGTACTTATACCATTCGCCCAACTGCACAAACTCGCAGCTCACGCCCTTTAGTTTGGGGTCGTCCGCTGCCAATTGCGTCTTGGACGCACAGACCTGTATGGCGAAGAACGTACTATCCGCTTTCGGTGCTGGAGTCTCTACCTTCGGCTCTTGGCTCTCAGTTTTCTGCTCTGAAGGCTGAATACTGACATCTGACTTCTTTACTCTCTTCGAATAGGCCCCAAACGCATTGACCAGGGCCTGCGCCATCATCGTCATCGCCGAGTCACTGTTGAGGAAGCGCTCCTCTTCGGGATTGGAGATAAAGCCCATCTCAAACAGCACCGACGGACAAGCCGTGCGGTGGAGCACCCAGAACGCTGCCTGACGCACACCCCTATCCTCGCGGTTGAGGTGTCCGACGAACCGTTGCTGTACCTGCTCGGCGAACTGCAAACTCTGATCCATGTAGGTGTTCTGCATCAACTCGAACATGATATACGAGTCGATGGAGTTGGGGTCAAAACCCTGATAGGTCGTCTTATAGTCCGCCTCGAGCTTGATCACGGCGTTCTCTCGCATGGCGACGTCAAGGTTCTGCTCCATCTTGTCTGTTCCGAGAATAAAGGTCTCCACGCCTCGCGGTTCTTTCTTCTCCGCCGAGTTGGTGTGAATGGAGAGGAACAGGTCCGCGTTCGCTTTGTTGGCGATATCCGCACGTGTCTGGAGCGGAATAAACACATCCCCCGAGCGCGTATAGATGACTTTCACGTCCGGATACTGCTCGTTCACCAGCCGTCCCACTTCCAGCACCAAGGACAGGTTCAGGTCTTTCTCCTGACTGAACTTACCCACCGCGCCCGGGTCCTTTCCGCCATGTCCGGCGTCCAGCACCAACGTGTAAGGTTTCTCCGCCATCACCGACAGCGAGAGAAGCGCTATTATGAGTATGCCTGTTATTCGTTTCATTCGTTATAATCTACTACCAAGCGCACGCTGCAACGACTGTAGTTTCCGCAATTCTGGGAGACATTGATATTACTGTTGCTTGCATGTACGATATAGGACGAAAAATAGGTACGCGGCGTCGATGTCCAGTAGAATCCGTCCTCGCCTATACTGCTCACCTTCGGATCCGGATCCGAGTCACCGTTATATACCAAGCCTGCGCAGGGAAGAAACACAGCTCCTTGCGCCTCCATCTTTCTCCACATGGGCAGAGCAATCGGATTGTCCTCAAAGGAGAACTCATTAGTGTTGTATTGGATCTCATCGGTTTTTTTCCAACCATCCGGCCAGATGATATAGCCGTTCATCCCGCACACAGATGCCCTCAAGTTATTGCTGTAGGTTCCGTCCACGATGCGTCTCAGCAGATAATCCCATTCATCTTGGGTCAAGGTACGCCAGTTGGCATTCTTGCCGTTCGCGATGGAGTTGCCGCCCCACTCGTGAAAAACTTCATAATCATTCTGATCTTTGCTGTTCTTCATAGGATTATTACCGGTTCCCCAGCCGAAGAGATCACGTCGGGAGTTGCCGTTATTGCCCTCGCCTATGATCTGGTACTGCTCGTCCGCAAAATACCATTTACCGCTTGTCGCGTCATACCACAAGTTACCCTTGGAGAACTGCACTTTTTGGGTTTCGCTCACCGAGAAAACGCCCGATAATACGCCCGAAGAAGAACTATCACCTCCCGTTCCGGGATCTGCCGGGTTACTCGGCGCACAGGCAATGAACATCAGCAGCGTCGCACAGAGCACGCCTGCCATCAAGAATGACCGTCTCATATCGCTCGATTTTTACGTTTTTACGTATTCGGCTGCAAAGGTACAAAATTTATGCCATATATGCAAATTTTTTCGATTTTTTTCTCTTTTTCTCTTGCGTATATCAAAATTTTGTTGTACCTTTGCGCTGTCATTTAGTGACTCGGACCGACAGTCAGCCGACGGTCAACCGACGGTGAACCGACAGTCAAGGCTAAGAACAGGCTTCTGTCAAACCGAAAAATGACCACTTTTTGTATAACAAATACTATATTATATACATAGTATATAATATACAATTTATCACCATATTATGTCAAAAGTAAACACATCATCAGCGATCAATGAGATTAGCGGAAAGACCAACAGAAAGGATTCCGGCTACTTCTACATACGTAATGGTAGGCAGTTTTATCGCACTCGCGAAGAAACTTATCAGCAAAATCAGTCTCCGAAGCAGAAAGACAACTCCGCAGCCTTTGCCTATGCCAACGCACAAATGGCACAGCACTATGGTACTCCCGAAGGAAAAATCCGTCTGAAAGCCGAGTTTGAGGCCGCACGTCATATCAGTCCTAATGGCAAAAAATACGGAACAGCCTGGCAGTGGAAATTCAATTCTCTCCAGTTTGAATACAAACAATCACACCCTTTTTGACCAAAAATCTGTCCCGAAATTTGCATATATGCAAAAATTGTAGTACTTTTGCAGGCGCAAAAGTTTTGGAGAATGAAAAAGAAGAATTTGCCTATCATAGAGAATGTCGAAATCACCGATGTGGCGGCGGAGGGAAAGGCATTAGCGAGGATTGACGGCCTGGTGTGCTTTGTGGCGAACTGTGTGCCGGGGGATATTGTGGATCTGCAGGTGACGAAGAAGAAACACAACTTCATGGAGGCGCGGGTACTGCGAATCGTGCAGCCGAGTGCCGTACGATGTGCGGCGAAGTGCAAGCATTTCGGCGTGTGCGGCGGGTGTAAATGGCAGATACTACCCTATGCGGAGCAGTTGAAATACAAACAGCAGCAGATCGTGGATAACCTCACGCGTATCGGAAAGGTGGAACTGCCGGAGATTAGTCCGATACTTGGCAGCCAACATATCTACGAGTACCGCAATAAGTTGGAGTTCACCTGCGCGGACCGCAAATGGCTTCCTACGGAAGAGTTCCTGAAAGCCAACCCGGAGTCCCTTACTTACGGACTCGGATTTCATATCCCGAATTGCTTTGACAAGGTGCTGGATATCGAGGAGTGCCATCTGATGCCGGAGATTAATAACCGGATCCGAAACGGCGTTCGCGAGTACGCACGTGCGCACGGACTCACGTTTTATAACGAACACACGCACGAGGGACTGCTGCGCACGCTGATATTGCGCAATAACCACAAAGGGGAGTTGATGCTGATCGTCACCTTCGGAGAACCAATTTCAAATTTCAAATTTCAAATTTCAAATTTTCTGGAGTGGTTGCATCAGGAGTTTCCGGAGATTATATCGCTTCTGTACGTGGAGAACTTGAAGTTCAATGACACGATCGGTGACCAGGAAGTGAAGGTATATTTCGGGCAGGACCATATCATGGAAGAGATGGAGGGTCTGCAGTTCAAGGTCGGGCCTAAATCGTTCTACCAGACCAACACGGAGCAGGCGTACGAGCTCTATAAGGTCGCGCGGAACTTTGCCGAGTTGACAGGCGATGAGTTGGTCTATGACCTCTATACTGGCACAGGAACGATTGCTAATTTCGTAGCCCGCCAGGCACGGCAAGTGATCGGTATTGAGTATGTGCCCGAGGCGATAGAAGATGCAAAAGTAAACTCGAATATCAATGGTATCAAAAATACACTCTTCTTCGCAGGCGATATGAAGAAGGTTTTAAACGATGAGTTTGTAGCCAAGTACGGTCGTCCGGACGTGATCATTACTGACCCGCCGCGTGCAGGTATGGATCCCGATGTAGTGGATGTGATATTGAAATCGGCCCCCAAACGTATCGTGTATGTGAGTTGTAACCCTGCCACCCAGGCACGCGACCTCGCGCTGTTGGATGAAAAATATAAGGTAACAAAGGTGCAACCCGTAGATATGTTTCCGCACACTCAACACGTGGAGAATGTGGTACAATTAATCATTAAAAATTAATAATTCATAATGACTTTTTTATTGATTCTCTATATCTATTTTGTGTCTTTTACGGACAAGCCGGAGAAGACAGCGCCGCAGTTGTCGGAGCGGGCCTGGGAACAACGCCAGAAATGGGGCATTGAGACGGATCAGATGGACTATCCGGTGAGTCCGCTGTATATGGACAGCTTGCGTTCTCTGGGCGCGAAGATTCACCATTGCAGCCGCTGGTTCAACGGGGCGACCTGCGAGATGAGCAAGGAGTTGGCGGAGAAAGTAGCGGACCTGGGCTTCGTGGCTGACGTAGAGATGACGCGCGACAACAGCACGCCTATCTATTGGTACGCTCCTTGGCGCACGCAGAAACGTGCGGAAGTCACCCCGATTTCTATCAATTATACCACCGATCAGTTGAAACTCTACAACCTCCTGTCGCTTCATCAGAAGGGTTACAAGGGCAAAGGAATCTTGATGACCGTTTGCGATGGCGGATTCTATAACGCACAGAAACTGAGTTGTTTTCGACAAGAGCAGGAATTGGGCCATTTTGATTTCACAGATGACTCGGACGGTTTCTACGGCTCGACCGGCGCACATGGCACAGAGTGTCTGAGTACAATCTCGGGCATCATGGAGGGTTACACAGGTGCCGCTACAGAGGCGGAGTACTACCTGATGCGTTCGGAAGAGAACGACACGGAGAGCCCCAAAGAGATGGATAACCTCGTAGCGGCGCTGGAGAAGGCGGACTCGCTGGGCGTCAATGTGTTCTCGGTCTCACTGGGCTATTTCTATTTCGACAACAGCAGTTGGAACCTGCCCAAGAGTGCGCTGGACGGCCGTACTACGCGTGCCAGCCAGGCAGCCACTATCGCGGCGCGCAAGGGTATGTTAGTCTGTGCGGCGGCTGGAAACGAAGGGGACTCGGAGTGGCATACGATCGACGCGCCGAGCGATGCAGACAGCATCTTGACGGTCGGTGCGGTGGATACAAAAGGCCGTATCGTTTCGTTCTCCAGTTACGGTCCTTCGGCGGACGGTCGCGTCAAGCCCGACGTGTGTGCGGTAGGTTCACAAGCGGTGGTTATCTCGCCTAACGGATATATCATGTACAATAGCGGAACCAGTTTTGCAACGCCCTTGATGGCAGGTCTGGCAGCCGCTTTGTGGTCTGCTCTACCCGATGAGAACGCGATGCAGATACGCGAGCGTATCTTGCGTTCGTCTGACCGCTACGCTAACCCCGACCCCAAGCGCTACGGATACGGCATTCCTGACGCATGGAAAGCATACACGATGGATCTGAGCGAGGATATAGAAAGTGTTCAGCCTTCAGATGACAGAGTACAGAAGGTCATCCGCGGCGATCAGATACTCATCATTCGACACGGGCATATCTATAATCTGGCAGGACAACGAGTGGAATAGGCACAAAAAAAAGGGTAAGCGATTTGTATCGCACCGCTACAACCTCCTACCCTTGCTACGGTCAAGTCCTGGGGGAGTTCAGAGGGAGCTGGTCGTACAAGACTTACCCTAAAACTCAAAACGACTGCAAAATTACTGCTTTTTTTTGAATTGACCAAATTTTTTGAGAAAAAAGATATTAATTTTTAATTTTTAATTATTAATTAGCTTGCTAACAGACTTCATTATAGGGCGTATCAAAGCGGAGTTACCGTTTGAGCCAAACGCAGAAAAAGAGGGTCTTTTTGAGGCCCTCGGTGCGTTTTTGGTGAGCCGTGACCCCCGCAAAGCGTTTATCTTACGGGGCTATGCGGGAACAGGTAAGACAAGCGTGGTGAGTGCGTTAGTGAAGGCTTTAGGCAAGGTGCAGCAACCCTGTGTACTCTTGGCACCGACCGGTCGTGCCGCGAAAGTGCTGAGCCGCTATGCCGGTGCGCCTGCGTACACGATCCATAAATTTATTTACCGCCAAGAAGCCTTGGGCAAAGAGGCTTTTTCGCTGAGCGATAACCTCCACCGCCGCACACTGTTTATCGTCGATGAGGCGTCGATGCTGAGCGGGCAGCGCGAGGTGAGTCCTTTTGGTAGCGGCTGTGTGTTAGACGACCTGGTACGATACGTATATAACGGTCCCGGGTGCAGCCTGCTGCTTTTAGGCGATGACGCGCAGTTACCGCCCGTAGGAAGTGTGAATAGTCCGGCCTTGGACGCTGCCTTTATGCTGCACAGTTATCAGTTGTCAGTGGTCATCTATCAGCTCACCGAAGTGGCGCGTCAAGCGCTGGACAGCGGCATACTGAGCGAGGCAACGAGAATCAGGGAACTTCTGAATAATCCGAATAATCTGAATAATCTGATTCATCTGAATCCCAACAGCAAAGATATCATCAAAGTGTCGGGGGAGGAAGTGATCGAGACCTTGGAGCAGAGTTGGCGCGAGGTCGGCGCGGAAGAGACGCTGATTATCGCGCGGAGCAATAAGATGACCAACCTCTATAACGGCGGTGTGCGGGCGCGAGTGCTCTGGAAAGAAGACGAACTGTCGAACGGAGACCGGGTGATGGTAAGCAAAAACAACTATTTCTGGGCGCAGGAGTACGAAGACTTGGAGTTTATTGCCAACGGCGACATGTTCGAGATCACACGCCTGAGCAACTGCCACGAGCTATACGGTTTTCATTTCGCCAAAGCTTCGCTTCGTTCGGTCGATTATAACTGGGAGATCGAAGCGCTGATCTGGCTGGATACCCTGACAACAGACACGCCGGAAGCCAACTACGCGCTGCAGAAAGAGCTCTTTAGCCGCATCGCCGAGGACTACCCCGAGATACGCAACAAGAAAGAGCTCGTCAAGAAGATCTATGAATCGCCGTACTACAACGCGCTGCAGGTACGTTTTGCGTACTGTGTAACCTGCCACAAAGCGCAAGGCGGGCAATGGAAGCACGTGTACATAGACAGCGGCTTGACCGAAGAATGGTTGTCCGGATTAGAGCTCTCCGAGCGGAGGGAGTTCCTTCGCTGGCTCTACACTGCCCTCACCCGAGCGACCGAAAAAGTCTTTATTTTACGATAAAATAGCACTTCATAAAAAATTCTTGTCCATATATTTGCATATATGGATTTTTTTTTGTAATTTTGCACGCAAAATTGGCGATTAGTCATTGAAAACAAACAAAAACTATTTATAACACTATGCAATTCAAACATCTCTACGCTTATTTGGCGATCGGTTTAGGGTGTCTGTTGTCGAGTTGTCATTCGGATATCGATTTGAAGAATGTAGACACGACGATGGAGGCACAAGTTAAGTTGGCCCTACCGATCGGCGGCTTTAAAGCCAAGGTAAGTGATTTTCTCGGGTCCAATGACTCGGTACAGATTTACTTGGACGAGAACGGTGTGTTGACTTTCAAAACGGAGTTTCATGAGAAGTATTCGTTTGATGACTTCGACATGAGCAGTAAGTTGGCCGACACACATTTCACAATCAACCTGTACAAACGCCTGCAGGACGCGACGTACAAGGACGAATGGGGCATTGATCACCCGATCATTCAGGGCGGTAACATGATCATTTATCCGGACAACATGCCGGATTATACGGACTCCATCATCTTCGATATGCCGATGCGCTTGCCCGATATCAACAAACCCGGCCAGCCGCGTGTGGACAGTGTGCTCTTCAATACTGCCAATTTTGATGTGACGATCGACCGTAAGGACTTCCCGCAGTTAGACTGGAGTTGGGTGGACCGTATCATCATTGATCTGGGTACGGGTATTGACCGTCATGGTAAGTCGCAGCGCATGGAGCTCTACACCAAAGGTGTGACGCCGATCACGGATTTCGCGCAGAACATGGCGATGAACATGGACAATATCACCATGCACCTGACCAAAGATCGTCACGCCGAGCCTGGCATGGACAACGTAGTAGACAGCCTCGTCTTCAAGACCATCGTCTATTACCGCATCCCGAGTCCGACCAATGCGAACATCAACAGCACTTCGGGTCTTGACTGTAACTTCAAAAAACGCAAGATAGATATCGAAGCGATTTGGGGGTGGGACACGAACACCAAAGATATGAAGGCAGATGGTACGGTGAATATCGACTCCCTGATGGGCACGATCGCTATGATCAAAAAAATCAATATCCCGTTGACTTCGCCGGAGATATCGATTCAGATGGCTACGATGATTGCCGGGCAGGTCAAGCTTGACGGACAATTGTACACGATAGATAAGAATGATCAAAAGCACTACGCGAAGTTCTACGGCAACGACTTCTTCCGGTACAGTTTCCCCGGCGTAGATCCTAGCGATCTCAAGACCTTGGGCGACACCTCCAAGATGAGTCTGACATTCGACAACAGCTATGAGAACGGTGAGATCCATCACCTGTTCGAAGAGTTCCCCTCTAAGTTAGGGTATAAGATCAATTGCAATTTCGATGAAGAGTCCACGCCGCAGATCCGTATTCAGAACGATTTATCTGTGAATCTGGACGCAAGTATCAAGATCCCGTTCTCGTTCAACAAGGGTCTGAACATTGAGCTGCAAGACACGATTCGCGACATCGAGATTTCGCAATATCATATCGACTCGCTGCTGAGTTCCGTACAGTTCATTGACTCAGTACGTATCGGTGAAGGCGGTGTATGGTTGCTGATGAATATCACAGACAGTATCCCGATGGATATCTACGCGACACTCACCTGCCTGAACAAGGATAAACAACCGATCGAAGATCCGGAGATCCCGGGACGTAACTTCATTCTCTTCCCGGAGACAGGCAGTGACACGATTCGCATATCTGCTTTCGGAGAAGGCGGCACACTGCTCAAGTGTCAACTGACGCAGAAACGTCTGAACCTGTTCAAGGAGATCAAAGGTATCGCGTACATGGTAGGTATCACAGACGCGGCTGCGAGCAGCGCAGGCACCGTGATAGAGGGCAAGAACAGCCTATCGGCACAGATAGCGCTGACTGCCGATCTGCACGCGTATATGGATCCGTTTAATAAAAACAAATAATAGGAGGGCACAACGATGAAAACGACAAGAACGATTCTGGTAGCCCTCGTGGCAATGCTGACGCTCAGCGCACATGCGCAACAAGTGACGACGCTCTACTTCCTGGAGAACGCTCCGATGCGTCACACCATCAACCCTGCTTTCCAACCCGTCAGCAAGGGATATATCAACTTCTCCCCGCTCGGTTGGATGTCCTTGAGTATGGGCAATAACTCGCTCACATTGAGCGACTTGGTGTATGTTGATCCTGCAACAGGCAAGACCATCACCCCGCTCCACCCGGATGCGGACAAACAGGCTTTCCTGCGTAAGTTGAACAACGTAACCTATATCAACGGAGACGCCTATATCGGTATTCTGAACATGGGTTTCCGCATCAAAGATAACGGTTTCTTGACGCTGGGTATCAACGAGCGTATTGAGGGCGGTCTGACCTTGCCTAAGGCGCTGCTTTCCTTCCCCTTCGACGGCGGCTTGACCGATCTCACAGGCGGTGTTAACAAACTGAGTATGACCGGTCTGAGCCTGGGAGCGAACATGTACACGGAGATCAGCGGCGGTTACAGCTATCGTATCAACGAGCAGTGGACTGTCGGTGGTAAACTCAAGTTCCTTCTGGGACAGGTCTATGGCGGGATGGGTACCAAAGATCTGGCGTTTGATGTCAGCACCGACCAATGGCGTATCCACGGAAACATGGACCTGACCATAGGAGGTCCGGTGAACCTCGACTACATGAACACTTTCGTCGACGGTAAGAGTGTAGCTGATATTATCAAGGGTTTCCAAGACGGCAGTTTTGATATCAACCAGTTGGTGGACACCAAGAACTTAGCTAAGCTCGCTGTTCCTTCGGGCTTCGGTGGTGCGTTGGACTTCGGTTTTGCATGGAAGCCTATTGAGAACTTGCAGATCAGTGCGGCTGTGACAGACCTTGGTTTTATCTATTGGACCAAAGGCGGCAAGTACACCGCGACAGTGGACACCGTGTTTGACGGCGTAGGAATGATCGACTACAGTGATCCGAAATACCACGTCAACCATGATCCGAGTCAGCCGTTCTCGATGGACAGCGTGCTCAATGACGTGAAGACCAACCTGATGGGGCTTCTCAATAACGTAGGTGTTTCGAGCAACGGTCGCGGCGGTTTTGCCCGCATGACCTCTGCCCGCCTCAACGTAGGCCTGGACGCTAATTTCTGGAACAACCGCGTAGGTATCGGTGTTGTATCGGCTACCCGCCTGTATAACGCCCGCCTGTACGAGGAGGTAACCTTTGGTCTTGCTTTCCGACCTGTTAACTGGTTTAATATCGCGGCTACCTACTCGCTGATGAACAACGGTAAGTACAGCAATATCGGTGCCGGTATCGGTTTTATGCCGTACGACGGTATCAACCTCACGCTGGCGATGGATTATATCCCGACAAGCTATGCTGCGATCGATGTCAATGGTACACCGAAGTACCTCTTGCCGGATAAGACCAAGATGTTCAATGTCGCCCTCGGCTTCTCTATCTGCTGGGGTTCAAACAAGAAAGATAAAGACAAAGACGGTGTATGGGATAAACTCGACAAGTGTCCGAACACGCCGCGCGGTGTAGCCGTTGACTCGGTGGGTTGTCCGCTGGACGAAGACCACGATGGTGTGCCTGACTATCTTGACCACTGTCTGGGTACGCCTGCGGCCGCTATCGGCTATGTGGATAGCCTGGGTTGTATGATTGATAGCGACGGTGACGGTGTAGAAGACTACCGCGATAAGTGCCCGAACACGCCGGCAGAAGCTTGGGGTAAGGTAGACAGCGTCGGTTGTCCGCTCGACACAGACGGTGACGGTGTTCCTGACTATAAGGACGGTTGTCCGGGTACGCCCAAAGAGGCATACGGTAAGGTAGACGCCCGCGGTTGCCCGATAGACTCCGATGGTGACGGTGTACCTGACTACTTAGACGAGTGCCCGGGAACACCGGCAGAAGCATTCGGTAAGATCGACACCAAGGGTTGTCCGCTCGACAGCGACGGTGACGGTGTTCCTGACTACTTGGATGAGTGCCCGAACACGAAGAAAGAAGCCATCGGCCATGTCGATGCCAAGGGTTGCGAACTGGATACAGACGGCGACGGTGTGCCTGACTATAAGGACGAGTGCCCGCAAGTAGCCGGACTGAAAGAGAACAAGGGTTGTCCGGAGGTAAAACGTGAGGTACGCAACTTGCTCCAGAAAGCAATGCAAGGTATCGAGTTCGAGACCGGTAAGGCCATCATCAAGAAGAAATCCTACCCGCTCCTCGACCAAATAGCAGACCTCTTCATTGAGAATAGTAATTATATCATCGAGGTACAGGGTCACACCGATAACACCGGTAAGGCTGAGATCAACCAATACCTGTCTGAGAAACGTGCAGAGGCTGTACGCGACTATCTCATCGCCAAGGGTGTGAACTTCCAGCGTCTGAGCGCAGTAGGATACGGCTCCAGCAAGCCGATAGCAGATAACGCTACCAAGGCCGGCCGTGCTAAGAACCGCCGCGTAGAGTTCAACATCAGCTTCGAGGAAGTAACCTACGAGACCGTGCTGGACCACGCTGACCCGGCTCCGGAAACACCGGCTACAGAGGAATAAATTTGAAATTTAAAATTATAAATCATACATTATTATGGGACGCGCATTTGAATATAGAAAAGCGACTAAACTGAAAAGATGGGGACATATGTCCCGCACATTTACCAAACTGGGTAAGGAGATCACTATTGCAGCTCGTGAGGGCGGACCGGATCCGGATTCTAACCCGCGTCTGCGTGCGTTGATCCAGCAGTGCAAGCGTGAGAACATGCCGAAGGACAATATCGACCGCGCTATCAAGAAAGCAACCGATAAGTCGTCTGAGGGCTATAAGGAGATCAACTACGAGGGATACGGACCGCACGGTATTGCTATCTTCGTAGAGACGGCTACCGATAACCACATGCGTACGGTAGCGAATATCCGCTCCTACTTCACTAAGTTCGGCGGTACACTCGGTACACAGGGCTCGTTGCAGTTCCTCTTTGACCGTAAGGCTTGCTTCACTGTCACGATGAAGGATGGTATCGATCTCGACGAACTCGAACTCGAACTCATTGACTTCGGTGTAGAAGAACTCGGCGTGGACGAGGAGGAAAACACGATCGTCATCTACTCGGACTTCAACGAGGCTGTGAACATGCAGAAATACCTCGAGGACAACGGCTTTGAGATTCAGTCTATGGAGTTCGTTCGTATCCCGAACGACACCAAGGAGTTGACCGATGAGCAACGCGAGTCTGTACAGAAACTCATCGACAAGATCGAAGAGGACGAAGACGTACAGAACGTATTCACCAACATGGCAGAGTAAGGTTTAATGTTGAAGGTTTAATGATTATTTCTGAATACTTCAAACTAACAGAGCATCAGGCGCAGCAATTCGCTGCGCTTGACGCTTTGTACCGCGAGTGGAACAGCAAGATCAACGTTATCTCGCGTAAGGATATCGATAACTTGTACGAGCACCATGTGCTCCACTCCTTGGCGATCGCCAAAGTGCTGCCATTTATGCCAGGCACGACCATTATGGACGTCGGTACTGGCGGCGGTTTTCCCGGTATTCCCTTGGCTATCCTTTTTCCGGAGTGTCAGTTCTTACTCATCGACTCTATCGGTAAGAAGATCAAAGTAGCCTCGGAAATAGCGACAGCCTTAGGCCTCACCAATGTCGTGTGCAAACAGGAGCGGGCGGAAGAAGAGAAGCAGAAGTTTGACTTTGTTGTTTCCCGCGCTGTGATGCCCCTACCCGACCTTGTTAAGTTGGTGCGCAAGAACATCTCCAACAAGCACCGCAATGCAGTTCCTAACGGCCTTATTGTGCTTAAGGGCGGAGACCTCAATGCCGAGTTGGCACCATATAAAGAAGTGGAAGTAACGCCTTGCAGCAATTACTTCCACGAAGAATGGTTTATCGGTAAGCAAATTATCTACTTGCCCCTATAACGGTATATTCTTTACCGTCTCGCACTATAATTAATTCTCCGTTTCGGAGAATTTTTTTATAGGTCTTCCTCTCCGGTTTTATGTCGTCTATTCCTTCCGCCCACACTTCTCCGGGCATCATCTCACCGGTCATCAGGTAGTGCAGATAGCCCTCCAGCACGGTATATCCTTCGCCGAACTGTCGGTTGTTATCCGGTTCGTTGGGATTGAGACCCATCATCACCTCCCACTCGTCCGACATACCGTCCTGATCGGAATCCAGTACCGGCTCTGCTTGCGGGTACTCAAAGAAGCCTTCTGCATCGTTCGGCGAATCAATCCAGCCTTGTTTGCCTTCTTTGCTGCCGGTATAGGTCAGCGTACCGTTTCGTGCCTCATCAATCAAGCGTAACTCAACCGCATCTCGCGGAAAAGCACCTACGGTGTCCAGCACCGTCTCGAAAGCCTCAGGAGCCGTCTCAAACTCCCCTGCGGCATAAGCCAAGGCCTCAAAGTCATATCGACCCTGCACCGAGTCCTCGCTGACCCAGTTATAGTAGTTCAGACGCGGCCTAATAAGCGTATCCACGCGTACTTGATCTTTGGAGTACCGTAACACCTTCACGCCCTGCCAGTTATCATTCGTGATAGCGTCACTGCCCTCCATGATATTGCCGGACACGTACCATTGACTCGGCGTCCAACTGGTAGCGCCGTCTCGCGCAGCATCGGACTGAAAGAAATAGCGCTCGTTCTTGGTGTTGGCCGTCGGCTTATAGTAGTTATTGATGAAATTCACCTCGTGCGCTGCATTAAGACCGTTATATTCCTGGATGTTCGAGTTACACTCTCCGCCGTAACAGCCGTTCGAGCCGCCTTCGTAGTTATAGACCACATTGTTGATATAGTCGATATAGACGACGTTGTCATTGTTCCGCGCGCCATTAAAACGACAGGAGCGCTTGAGGTTATTCGTCAGCAAGTTATGATGATACGTAGCCGGTGAACCGCCCCACTGGCAGCCGTATCCGCGTTTGCCTTTGGGATTGCCGGCGTTATACAAGCCTTCGTGCACGATACAATACTGGATAGTAAAGAAATGGCTGTCAAAAGAGTTCATGTTCTCTTCCGACGACCAACCAAAGTCACAGTGATCGAAGATAAAGTTCGCGCAGTTCTCTGCACCTACCGCATTGGCATTGAGGAAGTTACCGGCTGCGTCCTCATTGCCTACACGGAAACGGATATTGCGTACAATGAAGTTCTCCGAGCCGCCAAAATTAACCTTGTTGTGCGTGATGACGACACCCTGTCCGGGCGCAGTCTGACCGGCCCATGTAAAGTTCGAACGTCTGTTCAGTCTTAGGTCCTTGACGAGGCGTATCTCACCGGTCACCGCAAAGCACACCGTGATCGGTTCATCCGGATACTGCTGCATCGCCCAGCGAAGCGATCCTTCGATAGTACCGTTGGCATCATCCTCGAGTGTGGTCACATACACGACCTTACCTCCACGTCCGCCTGAGGTGTATTTGCCAAAACCCTCTGCGCCGGGGAAGGCGAGTAACTTGGCACTAACGGCCGAATACTGACTACTGAATACTAAAGCGAAGCAACTAATTGCTGCCACAAGGAGTCGTCTGGTACAGGAGCTGTGATACATATGTTTTCTTTGCTTACTGGGTGAATAAATTCTATTTTGCGGGCATGCAGGCAGATACCTCCATCGGGGTTCGAGCGCTTGGCGCCGTACTTCAGATCACCCTTCACCGGACAGCCTATTGCCGCCAATTGACACCGTATCTGGTGATGCCTTCCGGTCTCGAGATTAACTTCTAAAAGCGTGTAGTTTTCGCCGCGAACTAAGGTTTTGTAACTTAATACAGCCTGCTTCGCATCCTTTGCGCTTGGTTTGGCAATATAACTCTTGTTCTGCGCCTCATTGCGTACGAGCCAGTTTTCAAGCCTTGCTTCGGGTGCTTTTGGAGCACCTTGCACGATCGTCCAATAGGTCTTTTTGATCTGGTCGTGGCCCTTAAACATCTCGTTGAGACGTGTGAGGGCCTTACTTGTTCTAGCAAAGAGAACCACTCCACTCGTTGGGCGATCGAGACGATGCGTCACCCCCAAGAACACCTCGCCGGGTTTGTTGTACTTGACCTTGATATAGTCTTTGACGATCTCGCTGAGCGGTGTATCGCCGGTCTTGTCGCCCTGCACGATCTCGTTGCAGGTCTTGTTCACCGCAATAATATGGTTATCTTCGTAAAGAATGGTCATAGCCCTCTTTGTCTTACTGCTTCGTAGATAAAGACGCCTGCAGCCACAGATACATTAAGGCTCTCAATGACGCCCGTCATCGGCAGACGCACCTGGTCGGTACAGAGTTTGAGGTTTTCCTCGTAGATACCCTTCTCTTCCGAGCCCATCACGATACAAGTTGGAACGGTCATATCGACCTCTGTGTAGTTACGCTCGGTGTGTTCGGTGGCTGCCACCAGACGCAGGCCGCTGTCATGCAGGTAGATCAGTGCGTTCTGCAGGTTCTCTACCTTGCAGATCGGCAGGCTATGCAGAGCGCCTGAGGACGCTTTGACGGCATCACCGTTGATGGCCGCACTTCCGCGCGTACCTATTATAAGCGCGTGAACGCCTGCACATACGCATGTACGAGCAATGGCACCGAAGTTACGCACATCGGTCACCCCATCCAGCATCACCAAGAGCGGCGTCTTACCTTCGTCGTACAACGAAGCGACCAAGCTGTCCAGCGGGGTGAACTCGATGGGGCTCAAGAAAGCAATCACACCCTGGTGGTTCTTGTCCGTGAACTGATTCAACTTCTCCAGCGGTACTCGCTGAATCTGCGTACCCGTTCCTTCCAGTTTGAGCAGTAACTCACGGCCGATCGCCGAACTCATATCGCGACGCACCAGCACCTTGTCCAGCACCTTACCGGCATCTATCGCCTCCATCACCGCACGCACCCCGAAGATCATCTCTTTCTCCGGCGGACGCTTGGTGTCGTAAGATTTGTGATTTGTAATTTGTGATTTATGATTTATCATAGATTAGTATTTTAACCAATTTATAAATTCGAGAGGGTCAGTTGTAAACGCCATAGGTTCAGCCACTTGCTGACCGTACGTATCCAACTGTACATAGAACGGTTGGGCGTTCGCGCCGTATAACTCGCGCTGGATCTTACTGTTCTTATCGCCGATGCCATCCCGCTTGTCGTCTACAAACAGTTCGATGAAGACGTAGTTCTGCAGACGTGCCTTGACGCTGTCATTATCCAATACATACGCTTCCATCTTGCGGCAGTTCACACACCCGTATCCGGTAAAGTCAATGATGACCGGCTTACCTTCCTGGCGGGCATAAGCCAGACCTTCTTCGTAGTTGTTAAACACCTCTCGTCCCTCTATCTCCATCGGCGGTGCAAAAGCACTAATCGCCTTCACCGGGGCGCCCCAGAGGCCCGGTACCAAGTAACCTGCGAAAGCCAAAGAAGGAATAAGTACCACCGCACGAATGATCTTACGGGTCGTAGAGACAGCGCGGATATTCCACAAGAGGTATATTCCAATGCCAGCAAAGCATGCGATCCAGATGGCGATAAAGAGCCAACGCGGCAAGATTCCCCAACCATACGCCAGGTCTGCCACACTCAGGAACTTAAGCGACAAGGCCAGTTCGAGGAACGCCAGCACGACCTTAAACGACTCCATCCAACTGCCGGACTTAGGTGCTTGTTTGAGCCACTCGGGGAACATCGCAAACAGCGAGAAAGGTAAAGCAAGCGCGATGGCAAAGCCTAACATACCCAGCGTGGGAGCCAACAAACTATGTCCTGCGGCTTCCACGAGCAACGTACCGATGATAGGTCCGGTGCAGGAGAAAGACACAATCACCAGCGTGAAAGCCATCAGTAAGATACTCAAAAATCCGCCTGTACTGCGCGCTTTGCTATCGAGCGCGGTGGACCAAGAGTCCGGCAATGTTATCTCGAAGAGACCAAAGAAAGACAGGGCAAAGACGACTAACAGCAGGAAGAAGAAGATATTCACTACTGCATTGGTACTGAGATCATTAAGCGCCGATGCGCCAAAGAGCAGCGTCACCAAGAGCCCCAAGCCCACATAGAGCACAATAATACTGATGCCGTACAGCACCGCGTCGCGGACACCGCCGCCTTTCTTGAGGAAGAAGCTTACCGTCATCGGTATAATCGGCCACACGCAAGGCGTGAAGATCGCTAACAAGCCACCTAACAGACCTAACAAGAATATGATCCACAACGACCTATCCCCCGTAACCTGTAATCCGTCACCTGTAACCTTTTTCTCAAACGTCCACACTTCCGGCGCGGTGCACATCTTATCGTCGCAGGCATTGTAGCGGATCGGCGTGAGTTCGGTCTTGGCGAGCGTGATGACGAACGAGTCAGCGTATTCCGCGTCGAACTCGTATTCACCCAGCTCGATGATATTCATGTGCCAGCCCGGTTCTACCACGGCTTTCAAGCGCACACTGTCGCCGATCTCTTCTCCGCTCCACTTCACCGGCTCAACGATCTGTGCCGCCACAAAGAGCGGGAATAAACAAACTAATATACTTATTATCTTTTTCATTCTTCTCTCCTTATTTTGGCACCGATAGCATTGAGGCGGTGTTCGATGTCTTCGTAGCCACGGTCGATCTGGTCGATGTGGTCGATGCGGGAGGTGCCTTCGGCACTCATGGCAGCGATGAGCATGGCTATACCGGCACGGATATCGGGGCTCGTCATGTTGTTGTGCTTGAGTTGGCGTGTGTGGTCATGGCCTACGACTACCGCCCTGTGCGGGTCGCAGAGGATGATCTGTGCGCCCATATCAATCAGTTTGTCCACAAAGAACAAACGGCTCTCGAACATCTTCTGATGAATGAGCACGGTACCCTTTGCTTGGGTCGCTACGACCAGCAGCACGGACAGCAAGTCCGGCGTCAGACCCGGCCAGGGCGCGTCGGCTACCGTGAGGATTGAGCCATCCAAGAAGGACTCGATCTGGTAGTGTTCCTGCGCGGGAATAAGCAGGTCGTCACCCTCCACGTCGATGCGTATACCGAGACGACGGAAAGCATCGGGAATGATACCAAGATCGCGATAACCTACATTCTTGATGCGCAGTTCCGAGCCGGTGATAGCTGCCATGCCGATGAAAGAACCCACTTCAATCATATCCGGCAGCAAGGTGTGTTGTGCGCCGTGCAGTTCCTTAACGCCCTCAATGGTCAGCAAGTTAGACCCCACTCCGCTGATTTTCGCGCCCATATTGTTGAGGAGCTTGCAGAGTTGCTGCAGGTACGGCTCGCAGGCGGCATTGTAGATGGTAGTCGTACCTTCGGCGAGCACAGAAGCCATAATGATATTGGCGGTACCAGTGACAGACGCCTCGTCCAGCAGCATATAGCTGCCTTTGAGGTGCTTGCCGCTGAAACGGTACGCAAGGAGGTTTTGGTCGTATTGGAAAGTTGCACCGAGGTTGACCATTCCCTGGAAATGGGTATCGAGACGGCGACGACCTATCTTATCGCCGCCCGGCTTGGCGTATGTCACTTCGCCGAGACGCGCCAACAGCGGACCAATGAGCATCACCGAGCCGCGGAGCTTGTTGCATTTCTTGAGGAAATCGGCAGAGCGCAGGTAGGCTGTGTCGAGTTCACGGGCCGTGAAGGCATAGGTGCATTTGGTAAGTTTCTCCACACGCACGCCGATGGACGCGAGCAGGTCGATGAGGTTATTGACATCAAGGATATTCGGTAAGTTGTTGATGACTACCGTTTCCTTGGTGAGCAACACGGCACAAAGCACTTGAAGTGCCTCGTTCTTAGCACCTTGCGGGGTGATCGAACCATGCAGTTTATGTCCTCCTTCTACGATAAAACTGGCCATATTATATGTAATTTACTTCGGGATGAATATCTATGTTAAATTTCTCTTTGACGCTTGCGCTGACTTGTGCTGCGAGCTCCATGATCTCTTGCGCGCTCGCGTTGTTGGCATTGACAATGACCAGCGGCTGTTTGGGCCACACTTGTGCGCCGCCGAGGGTCTTGCCTTTCCATCCGCATTGCTCAATGAGCCAAGCCGCGGGAATCTTCACACCTTGCGGGCTCGCAAAATGCGGCATATCGGGATACTGCTTGAGCAGCGCGTTGGCTTGCTCTTCCGGCACAAAGGGGTTCATAAAGAACGAACCCGCCGAACCCACTTCTCCGACCTTGGGCAACTTGCCATTTCGCGTCTCGATGATCTCCTCGCGAGTCTTCGTTGCATCGCCCGGCTTGACCTTATACACCACCGACGTGACAATATACCGGCCCTTCAGTTCGTGCTTGAAGGCGCTGTCACGGTAACCGAACTTGCACTCCTCGTTGGTAAAGACTCGCTCTTCGAGCGTCTCAACGTCAAGGGTGTGTACCCGCAATATGACATCTTTGGCCTCACAGCCGTACGCACCTACGTTCTGCACCGCCGACGCACCTACTTCGCCCGGTATCAGACTCAGTTTCTCGAGTCCGCAATAGTTCATATCGGTCAGTTGGGCAATGAGATCGTCCAGGCGAAGACCATTCTGCACCTCTACCGTCTCGTCGTCCAAGAACCGTGCCCGCGCCATCTTCGAATGCAAGATCACGCCATCAAAGTCCTTGGTAAAGAGCAAGTTCGAGCCTTGCCCTATATGCAGGATTCGCTCGCCTTTATGCTCCTTCAGTACCTGCCGTAACTCCTCCACCGACTCATACTCGATGAACAGTTTGGCTTTTGCGTCTATGCCAAAGGTATTGTACGGCAATAAGGATATGTCAGATACAGCACGCATCGCTTGGCATTCGCCAGTCACCCCTTGGCGAGAGGGAAACAGAAACAACTTTCGGGCCGTCCGGCATACACGTGCGTTTGAACTGCTGCGTGCAGAAACGGCGATAGAAGACGTTGAGCCACTTGTCGATCGTTGCCTCGTCGTATTGGTCTTCGAACGCCTGCACGGCCATATATTTGATCTTCTCGCGGGTAAAGCCGAACCGCAGGAAATAGAAGATAAAGAAGTCATTGAGGTCGTACGGACCTACATTTTCTTCGGTCTTCTGTGCGATCTTGCCTTCTGCATCGGTCGGCAGCAGTTCGGGCGATACCGGCGTATCCACCACGTCCAGCAATATACCGCGAAGCGGCTCGCTGTACATATTCTCCGCCGCATAACGAACGAGGTACCGCACGAGCGTCTTCGGGATACCTGCATTGACGCTGTACATCGACATCTGGTCTCCATTATAGGTACACCAGCCGAGCGCGAGCTCGCTCAAGTCTCCGGTACCGATCACGAAGCCGTTGAGTTCGTTCGCGAGGTTCATCAGGATGAGCGTACGGATACGCGCCTGGGCGTTCTCGTAGGTGACATCGTGCTTGTTGATATCGTGTGCTATATCCTGGAGGTGCTGGGTTGTCACGTCGCAGATCGATATCTCGCGGTGGGTGATACCCAGTTCTTTCATCAATTGCAGCGCGTTCTGATACGTGCGTCCGCTCGTTCCGAAGCCCGGCATCGTCACGCCCACTATTCGGCTGCGGTCGTAGCCTAACAGGTCCGCTGTCTGTACGCACACCAGCAGCGCCAGCGTGCTGTCCAAACCGCCCGACACACCTATTTCTATCGTCTGAGCGTGCGTGTGCTCCCATCGCCGTGCGAGCGCACTCGACTGTATCGCGAACACATCCATACAGTACTGGTCTTCCTTGCCTTTCTTCGGCAGGAACGGCATCGGCGAGAAAGTGCGGTGTATCGGCGCCGTGAACTCCTCTTCGCGCTCGATCGGTGCTACGTTGATATGACGGTAGTGGCCGGTCTTGTCCTTGGTGAAGTTGGTATTGCGCTGCCGATCGGTGCGCAGACGCTCCACGTCTATCTCCTGTATGATCATCGTGTTGTCCCGCTGGAAGCGCTCGCCGGTCGTCAAGATATCGCCGTTCTCCGCGATGTACGTACTGCCGGAGAAAACTACATCTGTTGTGCTCTCGCCCACTCCCGACGAAGTATAGACATAGCCGCAGTGAACGCGTGCGCTCTGCTGCTTGATCATCTGTTTGCGGAAGATATGTTTACCGATCACGCAGTTCGAGCTCGAGAGGTTAAAGATGATCTCTGCGCCTTGGATAGCCAGCTGCGTCGAAGGAGGCAGCGGACTCCAGAGGTCCTCGCATATCTCGATACCAAATGTATAGTTTCTTGTGCAGAAAAGCAGATCGGTACCGAACGGCACTTCCCCGCTCCATATCTCTATCTTCGGGATACGCGGAGCGATACCGCCGGGCGTGTACTCGCGCGCCGCACGGCCGGACGTGAACCAGCGTTTCTCGTAGAACTCACCGGTGTTCGGCAGGTTCACTTTAGGCACTACGCCCATCACCTCGCCGTCGGTCATCACGAACGCACAGTTGAACAGGTCGTTATCTACCTGCAGCGGAGCGCCCACCAGCACGATGATCTCCTTGCCGCGGGTGAACTCACACAAGGCTTCCAACTCCCGCATCGAGCTCTGCTGTAACTGCTGGGTGAAGAACAAGTCCGCACAGGTGTAACCTGTGATACTCAGCTCGGGGAAACAAATCACCTCGACGCCTTCCTCGATCGCCTCGTCGATTTGCAACTTAATCTGCTCGGCGTTGTACTTGCAATCGGCTACTCGCAAACGCGGCACTGCCGCCGCTACGCGCACAAATCCAAAATTGTTTTTCATACACTCACATATTTTGCGCTGCAAATTTACTACTTTTTTTTCAAATGTGCAAGTTTTGAAGCAAAAAAAATTACTCTAAGCTCACACAAGTACATTTTTCTTCCATTTTATACCCGTCTCATACCCCTTCTTAGACCCTCCTATAACGTATCCTAGACTTTATTAAAATTTATTATCGCTAACTTACTGATATTCTTTATCTTACAAACATACTAAAAATTACAAAAATGCCACTTTTTGCCATTTCATTTTACCCTTTTCACAACTCCGTTTTTCTGCTTTTTTTGTATAAAAATATACAAATATTTGCATATATCAAAAAAATGTTGTATCTTTGCAGCCGAATTATAACAAACACTATTTATGAGACGCAGACTATTCTCCACGTTCGTATTAGCGCTATTGTTGGTAGCGGCATTCGCTAAGCCGTACAAAGTGACGGCATCGAAGCTGAATGTGCGCAGTACACCGGATGCTTCCGGTGCCGTTCTTGGCTCACTTACTCAGGGATCGCAGGTAGAAGTGAATCGTATCTCCGGCGGTTGGGCGGAGATCACGTTCAAGGGAAAGAAAGCCTATATCTCCGCGCAGTATATCGCGCCGGTGAGCGGTACGACGGCTTCTAGCAAGGGCACGACTGCTCAGAACAACAAGAGCGGTAAGAACAACTTACCCCCGCAGAACCCTCGTAAGAACAAGGGTAACACTGCTCAGAACAACAGAGGCAGCAGTAACAGCGGCAAGAACCATATGCCGCCACAGAACCCGCGTAAGAACAAGGGCAGCATGCCTCCTCAGAATCCACGTAAGGCAGGCAACACGGCTCAGAACGGCAAGAAAGGCGGACAGGCGTTAGCAGAGAACAGCATAGAGGAATCAAAGCTGAAGGGTTTCCGCGCGACCTTTGACACGCGCTGGTCGATGTACAGTGGTACATTCCGCGACGGTACGACAGGTGCTTTCCAGGCACGCAACATCGGTGCTGACAAGAAATTGATCAGCGGTTTTACTGCCGGTTTTGGTTTTGAGTACAATGCATTGGTTTATAAGATGAGTGCAGCGAACATCATGGTCGGTGGGCGTACGGGCTTTGCATATGACTACTGCGGTTCGGGTTCGTTCAAGGGTACGATGGCCGGTCAGCAGATCAGCGGCCGCTGTTCGTACCACTCGTTCACGTTCCCACTCCAGCCGCAGTTGACCTTCGAGTGGATGGCCGGCAGTATGAACATGGGCTTCGGTTTCTTCACCGGTCCGGTGTTCCAAGCTTATTTCATGCGTAACCTCTGGAAGTTCGGCACCGGCGGTGAGTCCGGTCTGGATATGGGCGTAGAGAACTACGTAACCGGACATATCTTAGGTACAGGCGGCGGTACGATTCCAGACGAGAGACGTTCCGGCAGTTTCAACTGCATGTGGGACACGGGTATCTTCCTGCAACTGAACACTTTCCGTTTCTTCTTCTCCACAGCTTGGGGTATCCATAACTTCGCATGGACGCGAGGCGGTAACGGTGTCACTCCCGTTCAGGCACACTTGAGCCGTCCTGTAGCTTTTGGTTTCCAGACGCTCTTAGGCGCTAAGCACAAGAAGAAAAAGAAATAAGATCATTCACCTTTAAAATCGCATGCATATGAAACGAGTTTTTCAATGGATAATACTGCTGGCGATGGTGTTCGGCGCCTTCTCGCTGAGTTCCTGCAGTAGCCAGCTCAAAGAAGATATGATGACTCCCGGCGGCCTTGTGAACGGTAGCGGCGGCGGTAGTGGTGGTTCCGGCGGTTCCGGCGGCGGAGGAGGTGGAGGTACCAACCCCGGTGGCGGAGGTGGTGGAGGCACTAACCCCGGCGGCGGTGGCGGAGGAGGTGAAGACCCCGGCGGCGGTGGAGGTGGTGGAGGCACCAACTCCGAATTGATGACGTTCCTCAATTACACCAGTTGGCAAGCTACAGACAACACGGAGACACAGTTCCATAGCCTCTACTTCCGTGACGGTCAGCTGGTGTATAACGAGATGACCGAAACAGATGATATAAATTTCATTGCCAACTACTCGGCTAGCGGCAACACGCTCTCATTCACATGGACAGCGGGCTATCGATTCGATGAAGAGTATAATCCGATAGATGTCAATATCAATAATTACTCCTTGCCTAAAACAGCTACCGTGAGCAGCGACAGAAAGACGATCTCTTTCGGCGGGCGTACCTATGAGCAGGATTAACTATCGACGCGACGAATATGAAAAGAATCTATTCTTATTTATTTGCTCTCGTGGTAGCTGTAACGGGTGGTCTCTTGGCGAGTACTTCCTGCGAATCAGACTCCTTTGAGATAAGCGATAATGATCCTCCTGCACCGATATCGGTAGATGGAGAAACGGCAACCATGCAAGGACGGATGTATCAGTATGGTTATAAGGATCCGGAAGATGAGCGAGTTATCTATTCCTATTTCATCTCGTTCTCCGGAGGTGTAGCTAATTATCAAGAGGCCGTTATAATTACCGGATCGACGGAGTCCAGTACGAATGCCGCCGGCTATTACAAGCGCAACGGCAATACCATCACTGTGGAATGGTCCTGGACAGATTATATTGATCAGTCGTTCTTCAAGTACCGCTCGAAGAAGATGTATGTCAATGACGAGAAAGGCATATTGAAGTTTGAGGCCAATACATATCAACGACTCAAATAACATTTATTCACTAATAAAACAAACAACATTATGAAAAGACTTTACACATTAGCTATTGCAGCTATGTTGGCAGTAGGTTCATTCGCTGCTAACTATCAACACAGTTTAGGTGTTGTCGGTGGTCTGGGTCTGGGTGCTCAGTACAAACTGATGATCTACGATGACTTCACGCTCATCGAGGAGTTCGGCTATTTCTCCTGCTCGAGTAACGGCGGTTACGGAGGAGCTATCAACAACCTCGTATTGGCTTATCAGGGTTATGCTATTGAAGGTGAGGGTATCATCCTGGACTACTACGTAGGTGGTCAGTTCAAGATCGGTTACGCAGGCCCTGTTGCCCAAGGATATAATGTAGTACCCGGTGGTGTGATGGGTGTTGGTGCCGCCGCAGGTATCGAAGCCTGCATGAAGAACGCACCGATGGCATTCTCGTTTGACTTCCGTCCGGGTTATGGCTTATTGTTTAGCAGCAACGGTGTAGGTGGACACATCTTCGACTATTCGATTAACCTCGGTGTACGTTACAGATTCTAAGTGAGCAGTAAATGGCACATAATGCGAGCTGGTCAGCGTCAGACACTTGACGCTGACCACTTGTCTGCTCTGCAGTCACTGAACGGCGCCATATGGATCCATGCGGCGTCGGTGGGTGAGTTTGAACAAGCAAGGCCGCTGATCGAGAAATTGAAAATGGAAAATGGACAATGGAAAATTGTCGTGACCTTTTTCAGTCCTTCGGGATATGAGGCGCGGAAGAACTATGAGTTAGCGGACGGCGTCTTCTACCTCCCCTTCCCCACTCGCCGCAACGCCCGTAAGTTCCTTGATGCCTTGCAGCCGAGTATGGCTATCTTCGTCAAGTACGAGTTCTGGCCGGCGTACTTGCGTGAACTCAAAAAGCGCGAGATACCAACCTATAGTATCTGCGCGATCTTCCGGCCTACCCAACGTTTCTTCCACTGGTACGGAAGAAGTGCCCTTCGTCTGCTGCATTGCTTCACGCATATCTATGTGCAGGACGGAGCTTCGCTCCATCTGCTGGCCGAGCACGGTGTACACCACTGTTCGGTCGCAGGAGACACACGCTTCGATCGCATGCAAGCTGTCAAAGCCGGATTGAATCTAAACGATCCGCGCTTAGTGCCTGTACAAGAGTTTGTAGAAGGCGCAGAGCGCGTCATTGTCGCCGGTAGCACCTGGCCAAAGGACGAAGAACTGCTGGCGAAATACCCCAATGCCAAATTGATATTGGTGCCGCATGAGATCGATAAGGAACATCTGCATTATATCTTCCAACTGTTCCAAGGACGGCTTGTGAAGTACTCGGATGTGAGTGGACAGCTGTCAGATGAGAGTCGGCGCAATATCTTACAAAGCGCGCGCGTGCTCGTCATAGATAAGGTAGGACTGCTGTCGTCCATCTATACCTTCGGTCACACCGCATATATCGGCGGAGGTTTCGGCGTCGGTATACATAACACCATCGAAGCCGCAGTGTACGGGCTACCCGTCATCTTCGGGCCTAACTACACGCATTTCCGTGAAGCCATCGGACTCATCGAAGCCGGTGCCGCACGGAGCATTAAGAACTATAGCGAATTAGAGGCGGCGCTTAATACCGCGCTCGAACGTCACGAATCAATAGGCGCTAAGGCTGCCGAATACGTGACATCTGAATTAGGAGCAACAGAGAAAATATATAAAGCAATATTTGAATAATGGCACAAAAACCAAGTATACCTAAGGGCACGCGGGATTTCGGACAAGTGGAGATGGCGCGCCGCAATTATATCTTTGACACCATCAAAGGTGTCTTTGCCATCTATGGCTTTCAGCAGATAGAGACGCCGGCAATGGAGAATATCGGCACACTGATGGGTAAGTACGGCGAGGAAGGCGACAAACTGCTCTTCCGTATCCAGAACAGCGGTGAGAAAGCCGCTTTGGCGCCGGAGAAAGGTCTGCGATATGATCTGACCGTTCCTTTTGCGCGCTATGTCGTACAGCACCGAGAGGAGATTAGTTTCCCGTTCAAGCGCTTCCAGATTCAACCTGTTTGGCGTGCAGATCGTCCGCAGAAAGGACGTTATCGTGAGTTTTATCAGTGCGACGTGGACGTCATCGGCTCGAACAGTCTGCTGGGCGAACTGGAGTTGATACAGATCGTCGAAGAAGTCTATCGTCGTCTCGGCATCAACGTCTGCCTGCATATCAATAACCGTAAGATCCTTGCCGGTATAGCCGAAGTGATCGGTGCGCCGGAGAAGATCATCGACATCACCGTAGCCATCGACAAGCTCGATAAGATAGGCGTCGAGGCGGTGAACGCCGAACTCGTAGAGCGCGGACTGAACGCAGAGCAAGTAGCGGCGTTGCAGCCGATCCTCAATCTCAGCGGCACTACCGCCGACAAACTGGCTGCTCTCCGCACTATCCTCGCCACAAGCGAGATCGGTCTGAAGGGCGTGGAAGAGATGGATACTTTGTTCGGGCTCATCGAAGCCACCGGCGTACAGTTGAATATTGAGCTCGACTTGTGCCTTGCTCGCGGACTGAATTACTACACCGGCGCAATCTTTGAGGTCAAGGCGCTGGATGCACAGATAGGCTCCATCACCGGTGGTGGTCGCTATGATAACTTGACCGGCATCTTCGGTCTTCCGGACGTCTCGGGTGTAGGTATCTCCTTCGGTGCCGATCGTATCTACGACGTGCTGACTGAGTTGGATTTATTCCCGAAGACACTGCAATCCACCACCCGTCTGCTCTTCGCGACGTTCGGTGATGCCGAGCTGCGCTATGCGCTCAAGTGGGCAAAGGCGCTGCGCGCAAAGGGTCTGACGGTAGAAGTGTATCCGGAACCGACCAAGATGAAGAAACAGATGGGTTATGCCGATGACAAGCAGATCCCGTTTGTGGCTATCGTAGGCGGCAATGAGATGGAGTCCAATACAGTGATGCTGAAGAACATGGCAACCGGCGAACAGAAACAAGTAACACTCGAAGAGCTTATTGGTAATTTGTAATTGGTAATTGGTAATTTATGGCAGATACAAACAAACAATTTGACGAAGTAACGGCCAAATGCCGCGCGATCTTCATCGATAAGATGCAGGACTACGGTCCTTCATGGCGTATCTTCCGTCTGCACGGCATCACGGATCAACTTTACATCAAGATCTGTAACATCCGTCAGCGTCAAGAGACCGGTGTGAGCCTGGTGGGCGACGACATACCGGGAAACCTGCGCGCTGTGGTCAACTACGGTGTGATGGCGATCATCCAGAACCGCAAGGGCTATGCCGACGCAGTGGATATGTCTGCTGAAGAGGCGACACGACTCTACAACGAGGTGCTCAATGAAGCCAAAGAGCTGATGGTTCGTAAGAACCATGACTACGGCGAAGCTTGGCGCGAGATGAGCAAAGAAGGAATCATCGACATGATCCTCGCCAAGATCATTCGCATCAAGACCATCCTCGCCAATGACGGTAAGACCATCGCTTCCGAAGGCGTGGAAGGCAACTACTTTGATATCATCAACTACGCGATATTCGATTTGATACACTATGAAGGTTAAACCCACACATATTATCGGCAGCGTATCGCGCACCTTATTGGCGATCACGTTTCTCTTCTCGGGATTTGTGAAAGCCATCGACCCGCTGGGAACGGTCTATAAAATAGAAGACTACCTGAAGGCCTTCGGTGGGTTCTGTACGGACCTGCTGCCTTTAGCCGGCACGGCTGCCGTATGCCTGATCGCCTTTGAGTGGCTGCTCGGTTGGGCGATGCTCCTTAATATCCGCACGCGCCTGACGAGTTGGCTGGCGTTAGTATTCATGCTCATCATGACGCCGCTGACTCTTTGGATTGCCCTGACGAACCCCGTCTCGGACTGCGGATGTTTTGGTGACGCGATCATACTGACTAACTGGCAGACGTTCTGGAAGAATATCATCCTTCTCTGTCTCGTCATTATCTTGCTCGTCTGCCGCAAAGCAATACCCGCTTTATGGAGCTGGTGGATGGAACTCGTCATCTCTCTCATTGGTCTCTGTATCGCCGGGGGTATCATGGCATACAGTTATACGCACTTGCCGCCGATGGACTTCCGACCATACAAGGTAGGCAATCATATCCCTACCCTCATGGAGATACCCGAAGATGCCGCACCCGATGTCTATGAGACGACGCTCATCTACGAGAAAGACGGCGTACAGCAGGAGTTCACGCTGGAGAACTACCCCAAGGGTGACCCCGAGTGGCATTTTGTAGACCAACACTCGGTCCTCATCCAGAAAGGATACGTGCCGCCGATTCATGACTTTGAGATCATCACGATGGACTTTGAGGATATCACCTATGACGTGCTGGAGTCCGACGAACAGATCGCTCTCGTCATCATCTATGACATCCAAAAGATGGACCGCAGCCAACTGGATAAAGTGGCCTATAGCATTCATGAGTATAGCAAGGTCTATATCCTCACCGGCTCAGGCGAAGAGGCGGTGGTGGAACTGACCGAAGAGTTGGGCTGGGACGAGGAGACGATGGAGACGACGTTCTGCTTTACCGACCCCGTCACCCTCAAGACCATCGTACGGGCCAATCCGGGACTTGTGGTCCTCCAAAACGGAACTATTATCGAGAAACATAATTTTAAACAACTATAAGCATATGAGAACAAGAATGGTAGCAGGTAACTGGAAAATGAACAAGAACCTGCAAGAAGGTGTAGCTTTGGCTACCGAGTTGAAAGAAGCTGTTAAGAACCCCAACTGTGCCGTTGTCATCGGTACGCCGTTTATTCACTTGGCTACTGTAGCAGAACTGCTTAAGGGCTCGCCCATCAAGGTCGCTGCTGAGAACTGCGCAGACCATGAGAAAGGTGCATACACCGGTGAGGTAAGCGCAGAGATGGTGAAGTCCACCGGCGCGGAATACGTCATCCTCGGTCACTCCGAGCGTCGTCAGTACTACGCAGAGAGTTATGAGATGCTGGAAGAGAAAGTGCGTCTCGCTCTCGCTAATGGTCTGAAGGTGATCTTCTGCATCGGTGAGGTGAAAGAAGAGCGCGAGGCAGGCAAGCAGAATGAGGTAGTGAAGGCACAACTCGAGGGTTCGGTCTTCGGTTTGAGCGCTGAGGAGTGGAAGAATATCACGCTGGCTTACGAACCCGTTTGGGCGATCGGTACCGGTCTGACGGCTACTCCGGAGCAGGCACAGGAGATCCACGCGTATATCCGCAGCCTCGTTGCTGACAAGTTCGGCAAGCAGGCAGCTGAGGACACGACCATCCTCTACGGCGGTAGCTGCAATGAGAAGAACGCTGCTGAGCTCTTCGCCTGCCCGGATATCGACGGTGGCCTCATCGGTGGTGCTGCCCTCGTAGCAGAGAAATTTCTGGCTATCATCGCAGCTCGTTGATATGGCTTTGATCAAAACCATAAATCGCAACGGAGAGATCCTGACACCGCATATTGCTGACGACGTGTTCATGGCGGAGAACGCTACCGTCGTTGGCGATGTGACGGTGGGTGAAGGAACGAGTCTGTGGTTTAACAGTGTCCTCCGCGGCGATGTCAACACCATCGTCATCGGCAAACACTGTAATATCCAGGACGGTGCGGTGCTGCATACGCTCTACCAGAAATCGACGATCCGTCTCGGTGACTACGTCTCTGTGGGCCATAACGTCACCATCCACGGTGCCGACGTCGATGACTACGCCCTGATCGGAATGGGTGCTACCCTCCTCGACGGCGCGCATGTAGGTATTGGCGCTATCGTAGCGGCCGGCGCACTCGTGCTCAAGGACACGCAGATAGGTCCCTACGAGATATGGGGCGGTGTGCCGGCTAAGTTCATCAAGAAAGCCGACCCTGCACAGACTGCAGAGATCAACCAGAAAATAGCTAATAACTACGCCATGTACGCATCATGGTACCGGAGCGGCTCCGGACCCGAAAATTAACAACGTAAACACACTGTTATGTTTAAACGAATACTTTTGAAACTGTCCGGTGAGAGTCTTGCCGGAGCAAGCAAACAAGGCATCGACACCGAACGTTTGGCCGAATATGCCGAACAAGTGAAGAATATCGCCCGGATAGGCGTCCAGGTCGGTATCGTCATTGGAGGCGGAAACATCTTTCGCGGCCTAAGTGGTGCCCAGAAAGGATTTGACCGAGTGAAGGGCGACCAGATGGGTATGTTAGCCACCGTGATTAATGCGATGGCCTTGGCATCGGCCTTGGAAGCTATCGGTCAGCCAGTACGTGTACTGACTTCCATCCGTATGGAGCCGATCGGTGAGTTATATAGTCCTGACAAGGCGAAACGCTTACTCAACAAAGGTATCGTTGTGATCCTTGCAGGCGGTACAGGTGCCCCCTACTTCACCACCGACACCGGTTCGTCCCTGCGTGCACTGGAGATCAAAGCCGACGTGATGCTCAAGGGTACCCGCGTAGACGGTATCTACACCGCAGACCCCGAGAAAGAGCCCACAGCAACGAAATTCAGCGAGATCACGTATGACGAGGTGATCCAACGCGGCCTTAAGGTCATGGATATCACCGCAACAGCCATGGCTCGCGAGAACGGCCTGCCGATCTATGTGTTCAACATGGACCAATACGGCAACTTAGAGAAAGTGATTAACGGAGAACAAATAGGAACACTTGTAAAACCCTAATAGTATGGAAGACGAACTTGAATTGTATCAGAACGCAGCCGAAGAACAGATGCAAGCTGCTGTCGCTCACTTAGACGACACCCTCCAGCACATCCGTGCAGGAAAAGCGAATCCGCGTATTCTTGACCCCATCAAGATAGACTACTACGGTGCTATGTCGCCCTTAGCTAACTGCGCGACCATCACAACACCGGACGCACGTACGATAGCTATCACGCCGTGGGAGAAGAAACTGATCAGCGACATCGAGCGCGCGATCATCAACTCTAATATCGGCCTCGCTCCGTCCAACAACGGTGAGACGATCCGTCTGATCCTGCCGCCGTTGACTGAAGAGCGTCGTCGTGATCTGTGTAAACAGTGTAAGTCCGAGGCAGAGAGCGCTAAGATGTCCATTCGTAATGCACGCCGCGACGCCATCGAGGAGTTTAAGAAACTCGTCAAGAACGGCCTGAGCGAAGACATCGAGAAAGACGCGGAGGAAGAGATGCAGAAGACCCACGATAAATATATCGCCAAGGTCGATGCCCTCTACGCAGCCAAAGAGAAGGAGATCATGACAGTTTAGAACTGAGCAACTTAACCATTCGGGTCAGTGCGCGGTTTAGTCATTAAATCCACGGGTAGCAGTTACATCGTTCGCATGGACGATGGATCGAATGCGGAGTGCCATATCAAAGGCAACTTCCGCATTCGTGGTATCCGTAGTACGAACCCTGTAGCTGTTGGGGACTTTGTGGAAGTGCAGTCCCTACCCGACGGCACCAACTGGATCACGGAGATAGAGGATCGCCGTAACTACATCATTCGTCGCGCTACGAACCTGAGCAAAGAGAGTCATATATTGGCGGCTAACATCGACCAGGTAGCCCTCATCGTGACCATCAACCACCCTGTCACTTCTACCACCTTCATCGATCGTTTCCTCGCTACCTGCGAGGCCTATCGCGTGCGCGCGCTCCTTATATTTAATAAGATAGACCTGCTCACCGACGACGAGCTGACCCAACTCGCCGAACTGCGTAGCCTCTACGAGTCTCTCGGATACGAGACATTAGAGCTCTCAGCGATCAGTTGTCAGCCCTCAGATATATTACCGGCGCTTGCAGGCAAAACGACCCTATTATCAGGCAATTCGGGTGTAGGCAAGAGTACGCTGCTCAATGCGCTCTTTGGGCGTGAGATGACCCGCACAGGCTCTATCTCCGATGCCCACAACAAAGGTACGCACACCACCACCTTCTCCGAGATGTACTTTCTGCCTGACGGCGCGATCATCGACACGCCGGGTATCAAGGGCTTTGGTGCCGTCTCGATGGAGAAAGAAGAAGTGGGCCATTATTTCCGGGAGATCTTCAACACCTCCCACAACTGCCGTTTCGGTAACTGCACCCACACCGGTGAACCCGGCTGCGCCGTGCAAGAGGCCGTCATAAAAGGAGCCATAGCTATCTCTCGCTACGACTCCTATCTATCGCTCCTCGGTGACTGCACCGAGAACAAATACCGTTAATTACATCTCCCAACTTTCGAGTGTTGCGGTGAGTTCATCGAAGGTCTTGGCCTTCGCTTTGCCGCGTACCTCTGCGATCTGTGCGTTCACTGCTTCGTCATAGGTCTCTGCTTTGACGTCACGTATCACGCCTAATGCGATCGGCAGGTCATTGTCCACCTCGGCATTGACGTTCTCAATACGATCTTGGCCCATCATGGCCAGCAGACGGTGCAGCGTCGGGTCCTGTTGCTGTGCATCATGCACGAGCACACGCGGATCATCTGCCGCTACCACGATCATCTTCGGCACAAAATTCTGCGGGTCGATCTCCACGGCCAGACCTTTGTCTTTGTTGGCACCGAAGATCATCTTCTCGCCGTGTTTGAGGATGATACTGTGCTCTGCACGTTGTTCGCGATCGGCTATCCACGCGTGTGTTCCGTTATTGAAGATCACGCAGTTGACGAGGCACTCTACGATAGAGCATCCCTTATGCTGCTGAGCGGCGACCAAGCAGTCTACCGTCGTCGGCATATCCACGTCCAGCGTGCGGGCAAAGAACGTACCGCGAGCACCAAGCACCAACTCTGCCGGAATGAACGGACGCTCCACCGTACCGAAAGGCGAAGACTTGGACACAAAGCCCTTTGGGCTTGTCGGACTGTACTGACCCTTCGTCAGACCATAGATCCTGTTGTTGAACAAGCACACATTGAGGTCCACATTTCGGCGTATCTCATGGATAAAATGGTTTCCACCGATCGCCAGGCAGTCTCCGTCACCGCTCATCTGCCAAACAGTCAACTCCGGATGGCTCGTCTTCACACCCGAAGCCACCGCACCGCCACGACCGTGAATCGTGTTAAAGCCGTACGTGTTCAAATAATGCGGCATACGGCTCGAACAGCCGATACCGGAGATAACAGCCACCTGATGCGTCGGGATACCTATCTGCGCCATCGCTTTCTGCAACGCCATACAGATCGCATGGTCACCGCAGCCCGGGCAGAAACGTACGTATTGGTCTGATTTGAATTCACTTGCTTCCATATTCTACTATCCTTTCTACAGCAAACGGCTGTCCTTGAATTTCATTGTATTGTTCTATCTTAAGCTCTGGGAATTGACTGCGAAGATAATTCGCAAACTGACCTGTATTCAATTCGCATACGATAATACGCTTGAATCGACTCAGTACTTCGCGGGTGTTCTTGGGCAGCGGGGAGATATAATTGAACTGTACTAGCGCGCAGTTCAGTTGGTCAGCCGCCGAATGCAGGTGTCCTTCCGTACTACCCCATCCGACGAGCACGGTGTTGCTCTGGGCGTTGCCTTGTACCTTCACATCCGGGATACGGTTCGCAACCTGTGCAATCTTCGCCTTACGTGCCAGCACCATCTTCTCGTGGTTCTCGGGATTCGTCGATATCGTACCTTTCTCAGCGTCACGCTCCAGACCGATGTTACGGTGCTCGAAGCCTTCCAGACCCGGGTAAGCCCAGTAACGTACTCCTCGTTCGTCACGCAGGGCAGGGTTAAAATGGCCCTTCAGTTCTTCGGGTACACCCTGCGGGTGGATAGCCGGCAGGTCCTTCAACTGCGGTATCCGCCAGAGCCCTGTTCCGTTCGCCAGGTACGTGTCCGTCAACAGAATGACCGGTGTCATGTTCTCCATCGCGATCTTACAAGCCTCATAGGCAAAATCAAAGCAGTTAGCAGGTGTTGAAGCTGCCAGCACTACGGCCGGGCACTCACCGTTACGGCCATACAAGGCCTGCAGCAGATCCGTCTGTTCGGTCTTGGTCGGCAGACCGGTACTCGGTCCACCGCGCTGCACGTCAATCACTACCAGCGGTAACTCGGCCATCACCGCCAGACCTATCGCTTCACTCTTCAGACTCAGACCCGGACCACTCGTGCTTGTACAAGCCAAATCACCGGCAAAAGCAGCACCGATCGCCGTACATACGCCGGCTATCTCATCTTCTGCCTGTACCACCATCACATTCTGGTCCTTGCGTCCCGCCAACTCATGCATGATATCCGTCGCCGGCGTGATAGGATACGAACCCAGGAAAAGGTGTTTGCCTGCTTTCTCAGCAGCGGCTATCAAACCCCAAGCCGTCGCTTTATTTCCTGCAATAGAGGTATATCGACCGTGCGCTTGGTTCTTGGTGATTGCCTCAAGCCGAACCTGATTAACAGACAAGGCGAGGTTCTGTCCGTAGTTATAGCCGTCCACCATCACCTTCGTGTTCGGGGCGATGAGTGCGGGTTTCTTCTTGAACTTATCTTCCAGCAGGTGAATCGCTTCGTCCATCGGTTCGTCAAACAGCCAGCATATCAAGCCCAGCGCGAACATGTTACGGCATTTAAGAATGGACTTATTGTCCAATTCTCCATTTTCCATTTTCCATTGTTCATTCGTAAGCGCCTCCTTGGTCAGCGTCGTCAACGCCACCGGCACGATCTGCACCGTCTCCGGGATAGCCAACTCCTCAAAGGGGTTATTGGTCTTGTACTGCGCCTTCTCCAGATCCTTGTCAGTGAAGGTATCGGTATCGACGATGATGATCGCATGCTCATGATAATGCTTATTCATCGTACTCACTTTGAGCGCGGCTGAGTTCATCGCAACGATCACGTCGGCCTTGTCACCCGGCGTATAGACCTCACTTCCTAAAGCTACTTGGAAACCACTCACGCCACCTAATGTACCTTGTGGCGCACGAATCTCTGCAGGGAAATCCGGCAGTGTGGAGATTTCATGTCCCAAGATGGCACTCAACGACGCGAATAGGTTTCCCGTCAACTGCATTCCATCACCCGAGTCTCCACAAAATCGAACTACAATATTTTTCACAACTGATAAATTGGTATTAAATTTTGCGCAAAATTACAAAATAATTTTGATATGTGCAAATTTTTTTGTACCTTTGCAGCCGTTTTTGAAAAAATACCAAATTTGAAATCATAAATCATAAATATTATATGGATTCTAAGTATAATCCTACTGACATTGAAGCTCGTTGGTACCAGTATTGGCTGGACAACAAACTCTTTCATTCCGAGCCGGATGGCCGTGAACCTTTTACGATCGTGATCCCGCCGCCTAATGTAACAGGTGTACTGCATATGGGCCATGTGCTCAATGAGACGATCCAGGATATTCTCGTTCGTCGTGCACGCCTGGAAGGCAAGAACGCCTGCTGGGTGCCGGGTACAGACCATGCGTCGATCGCTACCGAGGCTAAGGTCATCAAGCGCCTCAAAGAGCAAGGTATCAACAAATCCGACCTCACCCGCGAGCAGTTCCTCAAACATGCGTGGGAGTGGACGGATGAGCACGGAGGTATCATCCTCAAGCAGCTCCGCAAACTGGGTTGCTCCTGCGACTGGCAGCGTACGGCTTTCACGATGGACGAGACGCGTAGCCGCGCCGTTATCAAGGTTTTCTGCGACCTGTATAACAAAGGCCTCATCTACCGCGGCCTGCGCATGGTCAACTGGGACCCGGAGCGTCAGACTGCCCTCTCCGACGAGGAAGTGATCTACCACGACGAGCATAACAAGTTCTACTACCTGCGCTACGAAGTAGCGGAGGAGCCCGGTAAGTACGCCATCGTAGCCACCACCCGTCCGGAGACCATCTTCGGCGATATCGCGGTGTGCATCAACCCCAAAGAGGAGAAGAACCAGTGGCTCAAGGGCAAGCACGTGATCGTACCGGGTGTAGGTCGTGTGATCCCTATCATCGAGGACCGTTACGTAGAGATCGGTTTCGGTACCGGTTGCTTGAAAGTGACGCCAGCGCATGACGTGAACGACTATGCGTTGGGTCAGAAATACAATCTCAAGACCATTGATATCTTCACGCCGGACGCACACCTCAACATGGACACGGTAGAGGATGAACTCCAAGCTAACGTTCGCAAGTACCATGGTATGGACCGTTTTGACTGCCGCAAGCAGATCGTCGAAGACCTGCAGGCTGCTGGCCTCGTGGAGAAGATCGAAGACTACGACAACAAAGTCGGCTACTCCGAGCGTACCAACGTACCTATCGAGCCGCGCTTGTCGCTCCAGTGGTTCGTGAAGATGCAACATTTCGCAGACATCGCCCTGCCGCCGGTAATGAACGATGACATCGTCTTCTATCCGGCCAAATACAAGAACACCTACCGTAACTGGCTGGAGAACATCAAAGATTGGTGTATCAGTCGCCAACTCTGGTGGGGTCACCGTATTCCGGCGTACTACGATGCCGACCTGCTCGCTCAGACCGGTCTCGAGAACTACCCGGACGATAAGATCATCGTTTCTGAGACGAAGCCGGAAGGCAACTACGTACAGGACGAAGGCGCCCTCGACACATGGTTCAGCTCTTGGCTCTGGCCTATCTCCTTGTTCGACGGTATTGAGCACCCGGACAACAAAGAGATCAATTACTACTACCCCACCGCCGACCTTGTTACCGGTCCGGACATCATCTTCTTCTGGGTAGCACGTATGATCATGTCCGGCTACGAATACGTAGGTAAGATGCCGTTCAAGCACGTCTATTTCACCGGTATCGTGCGCGATAAATTGGGCCGTAAGATGTCCAAGTCTCTCGGTAACAGCCCCGATCCGCTGGATCTGATAGCACGTTTCGGCGCTGACGGTGTCCGCATGGGTATTCTGCTCTCTGCTCCTGCTGGCAATGATATCCTGTACGATGATTCGCTCTGCGAACAGGGACGTAATTTCTGCAATAAGATCTGGAACTGCTTCCGTATGGTGAAGGGTCTGGAAGTAGCCGATATCCCGCAGCCGGAGACCAGCAAATATGCTATCCAATGGTTCGACGCCCAACTGGCTGAGACTGAAGCCAATATCGCGGATCTGTTCAGCAAATACCGTCTCTCGGAAGCCCTCATGGAGATCTACAAACTCTATTGCGATGAGTTCAGCGGTTGGTACCTGGAGATGATCAAACCGGCGTACCAGCAGCCTATCGACAAGGCTACCTACGAAGCATCGCTGGCGTTCTTCGAGCGCTTGCTCCGCGTGCTCCATCCGTTCATGCCGTTCATCACCGAAGAACTCTGGCAAAACCTCTACGAGCGTAAGCCGGGCGAGTCTATCATGACGGCAAAAGACGCTAACGACACGCTATCGACACGCAATCAGAACGGAGTTATCCTAGAGGAAACAGCCTTCTTGAAGCAAGTCATCACCGAGATCCGTGCCGTGCGTGCATCGAAGAATATCCCGGTCAAAGAGCGCCTCACGCTCATCTCGCCTATTGCTTTGAACGCACTGGTAGATAAATTGGCGAATGTTGAGGTGACGGTTAACGGTGAAGTAAGCGGTAACTGCTCGAAGTTCATTGTCGGTACGACTGAGTTCGCTATTCCGATGGATCAGTTCATCAACGTAGAAGAGGAACTTAAGAAACTCGAGGCAGACCTTGCGCACCAACAGGGCTTCCTTCGCGGTGTGATGGCGAAACTGAGCAACGAACGTTTTGTACAGAACGCCAAACCGGAGATCGTGGACTTAGAGCGCAAAAAGAAAGCGGACGCTGAGTCCCGCATTGCTGCCCTTGAAGAAGCTATAAAGGCTCTGAAAAACTAGTATCCTAGGACCCTAGTTTCCTAGGTTCCTAGTGTAACGACCGATGATGCTCGTGCTTCCAACGTTTATGTTGGAGCACGAGTTCATTTTTTGTTTGGTTCGTACAGAAACACTCCACGAACCGCTCCCAGATATAGTTGACTGCCAGAGACGACGGATGCACCAGATCATCCGCATAAAAACGGTAGTCCCGCAATTCATCCAACATGATCTCATAACTCGGAAAATAGTCGCCTAACTGTTCTACCGCCTGTAGTAGTGTGGCTTTGGAGATTTGATTCTCATGCAGACCATCTTTGATATGCCGAATAGGCGAAACGGTAAAGAGCCAATGTTTTTCCGGATACTGCGCTAAGATCGGTTTCCATGCATCTACGATCTCCTCGACGCTCAGACGTCTGCGCGTAAAACAACTCTCCGGCAACTTATGACAATTTCCGACAATCCCGTAACCCGTAACCGGTAACCCATCACCCCTCATCTCATACACCCATGCAGTACCAAAAGTCACAATGACCACCGTTGCCTCGCGTAAAGCTTGTTGCATGGTCTCAATAGACGTCTTCACTGCCTGTTCTGCTTCCTCTTTCGTAGCTCTGGACACGCTTCCATGATGCGCCATCGAGTGCCAAAGTCCCTCATGCTCAACGAGTTCCGGCACCTCCTTCATCGTCAATGCCTGCGCAATAGAGAGCGGGTTATAGAGTGTACCAAAGGGGTTGCAGGTGACGTGCAGATAGCGCTGCTCCATCTGTGCACCTATCTCGTCCGAGAAACACGAACCCACCAAGAGTACTTTGTCTTCGTACCCTATCTTCCATTCGTAAGGTCTAATATCAACCATCGTCTGTAACTTCATCACTCGAAATGCATCACCTTTGCAGGACTTATTTTGGTTATGATCATGGACGGTAACAGCAGGATCAGCAGCGAGAGACCTATCGTCACCACATTAAGCAGCAACAGCCAACCCCAGGGGAAAGCGATGGGAACGTAACTCACATAATACGTGGCGGCATCGAGCGGTACGAGGTGGAACTTATACTGTACGGACGCCAGGATAGCGCCTATCGCGTTGCCGTACAGCACACCCTTGCCTATCAACCAGGCAGCCTGGGTCAAGAAGATCCGTCTCACGAACCTGTTATTTGCGCCCAGCGCTTTGAGTGTGCCTATCAGTTGGACGCCGTCTAAGATCATGATAATCAGTCCACTCACGATATTGAACCCGGCTACTAACAGCATCAGCACGATGATGACCACTACGTTCATATCCAGCAGGTCCAGCCACGCAAAGATCGCCGGATTCTGTTCCTCCAGCGTCTGCACATAATAGGAGTTCTGTCCGTATTCGTTGACATGATTAACGGTAGCAAAATAGATCTTATCGCTCACTTCGTACAGGTTCTTCATGTCATCAATCAGGATTTCGACTCCCGAATAGGTGTCCGTCTCCCAACCTTGCAAACGTCGTGTATCACGGAGCGTGGTGACGATAAACAAGTCATCATACAGTCCAAAGCCGGTATCATAGATACCGCACACCGTAAACAGACGCGCCTTCACATCCGAGTCATCCACGAAATACCCATGTACCTTATCGCCTACTTTTAACTGCAACTGATTAGCAATGGTGTGGGAGACAACGACTTGATTCGGTGCAGTCGGCGTTCCTCCTTCCACGATCCTGCGGCGGAAGAACGACCAGTAGTCCGTGCCTTTGAGTACGATGCCATGGAAGGCCGAGTCGGTTTTTAAGATTCCCGGCTTGGTGATGAACGGCGCGGCTTTGACCACATGCTCGTAACTGCCTAACTTATTAAGCAAGGTGTCCGGCACCACGATGGGCTGCAAGTCATAGGTGTTGTTATTATCGAACGACACGACCTGTATATGTGCGCCAAAACCCGCCACTTTCTCTGTGATTGTCTGCTTGAAGCCCACTACAATACAGATGGTCAATATCATCACCACCACGCCTACGATGATACCGGCTAAGGCCACACGAACGGCCGGGCGAGAGTTTCGTTTCTCTCCCTCTTGCGAAAAATACAACCGTGTTGCTATTTTAAACGCCTCGTTTGGCATAATTTTTGTTGTAGTTTTTTATATGAAAAAACTATTCTCTCTTGTATTTTTGGCCCTTTTGGCGGGCTCTATGATGGCTCAAGAGCCTGTGGCTGACCAGCGTCTGCAGCGCACTCCCGAGGAGGAAGCCTTGAAGCAGACCACGCGTCTGGTGCGTGAGTTGGATATCCATGACTCCGTTCGTATTGACACCATCTATCGTATGCACCTCAAGTACGCCGTGGAGCGTCAGAAAGGTCTTACGAGAGCGGAAAACATGGAGCGCATGAACGCCATCTATGCCGAACTCAAGCACCTTCTCACGCCGGAGGAGTTTGAGCGCTTTATGAACCACCCTGCCGAGCAGCCTCGTCACCCTCGGGGAGCCAACGTGATAACGCCCAATAAACAAGTGCCGCCAACAGAGCGCCAACAGCTAGACCGGCAATGATATCCGTCGGGTAGTGCGCCCCGAGATACATACGACTATAACAATTCAATGCCACCCACAGCATCAGCAGTGCGGTGGCTATTTTATGGCGGTACAGCAAACAAAACAAAGTCGCACACGCCATCGTGTTCGCGGCATGAGAGCTGCAAAAACCATACGGATCGCCGATATAGTTATTCACGAGATGCAGCGGGTCCAGTGCCGGTTCACGCGTCGGACGCAGACGGCAAAAAAGGGGTTTGAGTATTCCGCTGCAGATAAAATCACTCAGTCCCACCGCCACCACAAAACCGATCGTGATCAGCAGTACGGCTCTCCAGTTGCGGTACTTCCACACAACAAGACCTAACAGCAGCACATAGAGCGGTAACCATGTGACAACCATACTGGTCCACCACATAAGCGTATCAGCCCACTTCGCATAGTGTCCGTTGATCCAAAGCAATATGTCCGCGTCGAGATTCAATTTTCAATTTTCAATTTTCCATTACTCATTCACGAGTACCGCTGTATGACATGCCACAACTCCTGCTGTCTCGGTGCGTAAACGGCTGTTACCTAAGCTCACCGGAATAAACCCTGCCGCTAAAGCATCTGCCACTTCCTGCTCACTGAAATCCCCTTCCGGTCCTATCAGTACCAACACGTCTCTACCCCGCACTATCTCGTCCTTCAGTACCCGCTTGTCGTCCTTGTAACAATGCGCAATGAACTTTTGCGTGCTGACATCTGAACGCTGACGGCTGATGAACTCGTCATAGGGCGTCAACTCGTGCAACACCGGCAGATACGGCGTCAGACTTTGTTTGGCAGCCGAAAGAATGATCTTCTCCAGCCGGTCCGTGCGTAACTGCTTGCGCTCCGAGAAACGGCACAGCAACGGTGTGATCTCATCGACACCTATCTCCACGCATTTCTCAATCGCCCACTCCAGCCGCTCGATGTTCTTCGTCGGAGCGATCGCTATATGCAGATGAAACGCATGGTGCGGTGCTTGTTGCTCACGCGTCAGGATCTCAAAATCACAATGCTTCGGATGCGGATTCGTGATACGCGCCGTGTAGGTCGTTCCCTTTCCGTCCGTGATGAGTATCTCGTCGCCGGCACTGTACCGCAACACCCTCACGCAATGTCCGCTCTCTTCCTCCGAGAGTGTCTGCTTAACTTCTATTTCTGGGCAATAGAAAAGATACATTTTCAATTTTCCATTTACAATTCGGACTCCTTCAGTCGTTCTGCGTTCTCCGCTACTTGCAGGGCATCGATCACGCCTTGTATATCGCCGTCCATGAACGCCGCGAGGTTATATACGGTGTAGCCGATACGGTGATCGGTGATACGGCCCTGCGGATAGTTGTACGTACGTATCTTCGCGCTGCGATCACCCGTCGAGACCATGGTCTTACGGCGCGCAGCTATGTCGTCGATATATTTCTGGTGCTCCTTATCATATATCTGCGTGCGCAGGCGCGAGAGCGCGCGTTCCTTATTCTTTGGCTGGTCACGCGTCTCCGTACACTCAATGAGGATCTCCTGTACCTCACCTGTATTGGGGTTCTTCCAGTTATATCGCAGACGCACACCGGACTCGACCTTGTTCACGTTCTGTCCTCCGGCACCACCGGAACGGAACGTCTCCCATTTGATCTCGCCTTCGTTGATATGCACCTCAAACTCATCCGCTTCCGGCAACACGGCCACTGTCGCAGCCGAGGTATGCACACGTCCTTGTGTCTCCGTCACCGGCACGCGCTGCACGCGGTGCACACCGCTCTCGTACTTGAGCGTACCGTACACGTTCTGTCCTGTAACGTTGAAGATGATCTCCTTATATCCGCCGCACGCACCTTCGCTGAAAGAGGAAATGGAATATTTGAAGCCTTTGATCTCGAAATACTTCGTGTACATACGGAACAGGTCTCCGGCGAAGAGCGCTGCTTCATCACCACCCGTGCCGCCACGGATCTCCATAACGACATTCTTGCCGTCTTCGGGATCTTGCGGCAGCAGTTGCAGCTTCAGTTCTTCTTCTAACTTCGGAATCTGTGGCTCTAACTCCTCCACCTCTGCTCGCGCCATCTCTTTCATCTCCGGATCTGTCTCGTTAAAGAACAAGTCCTTGGCGTCCTGCAGGTCCTTCACGGCTTTTTTATAGCGGTTCGCGCACTCCAGCACGCGCTCCAAGTCATGGTAGTCCCTGTTCAGACGCACATACCGCGCCTGATCGGCTATCACGGCCGGGTCGGTGATCAGCAGACTCACCTCATGGAACTTCGCTTCCAACCCTTCTATCTTATCGAGTATGTTCATGGTACGCTTGGAGTGTGTTTTGTAACAAAGAGACAATGGTCATCGGACCAACTCCGCCGGGAACAGGTGTGATATAAGCAGCTTTGGGGGCTACGTGCTCGAAGTCCACGTCGCCTACGAGCTTGCCGTCCACGCGGTTAATACCTACGTCAATGATCGTGGCACCGTCTTTCACCATGTCGGCTGTCAGCAAGTTCGGACATCCTGCGGCCACAATGATGATATCGGCGGTAAGGCAGATGGACTTGAGGTCGCGGGTCTTGCTGTGACAGATCGTCACGGTGGCGTCACCCAGCGACGCCGCACTCATGCTCGGCACACTCAGGTACGGACGTTGCATGAGAAGCATCGCGATGGGTTTGCCGACTATATTCGACCGACCGATCACCACCACATGCTTGCCTTCCGTCCGGATCTGATAGCGCGCTAACAACTCGCGGATACCCTTCGGCGTTGCACTCACGATAGAAGGCAAGCCTTGCACGGTGCGTCCTACGTTCTCCGGCGTCAGGCCATCGACATCCTTGCGGTAGTCGATCGCACGCATCACTGTCGTCTCGGAGATATGGTCCGGAAGCGGCAACTGCACGATGAAGCCGTCTATCGTCTCGTCGCTGTTGAGGCGGTGGATCTCCGTGAGCAGCGTCTGTTCGGTGATCTCTGCGGGATAAGCCAACTTAAGTGCCTCAATACCCACTTCCGCGCACGCCTTCAGTTTGTTGTTCACATAGGTCTCGCTGGCGGGGTTATTACCTACCAACACGATCGCTAACTTAGGCACACGCGCCCCTTGCGCCTTGAGTGCATCGATCTGCTCGCGGATCTCCGCGCGTATCTCAGCGGCTATTTCTTTTCCGTTTAATATCATTGTAAATCTCCTTCCATTCTTTGATGGTGATATACCATTTGTCCTCGCGGCGCGGAGGACGATAGACCGGCACTGTCTCAATCTGCACCGTGTGCTTTAGCGAATCGACGTTATAGGCCTGCGCCAGGCTATCCCCCACCAGCAGCGCGTCCTGTTGCGCCACCTTGTGGATACGCAGTTCGTCCACGCTCATCTCTGTCGTGGGGTCGTCCTTGGGCATCGCGCGCCACTCGTTGACGAACAACATCAGCAGCGTATATGCGCCAAAGAGCAGCACCACGATCAGCACAAACATCAGGCCGTAATACGCCTGTTTGTCCTTCATGCGCAGCGCGCCGCCGAGCCCGCGGTTCTGCTCCGCGTCGTAGCTATGATGGTGGTGGTGATGATGTCTCTTCTTCTCTCCCCACCCGGGTTGATATGTCTTAACGTCGTCTGCCACCCATCTGTTGCACTTTACGCATCATCTTGCTGGTCTGCTCGAACTGCTTGAGGAAACGGTTCAGCTCCACGATCGTCACACCCGCACCCTTGGCGATACGGTTCTTACGGCTGCCGTTGAGCAGACTCGGGTTCGCACGCTCCGCTGGAGTCATGGAGTTGATCATCGCCTCGATGGGTTTGAACGCGTCATCGCTCACCTCGACGCCCTTCATGGCTTTGTCCATGCCGGGGATCATACTCATCAACTCCTTCATCGAACCCATCTTCTTGATCTGCGCTAACTGACCTATGAAGTCATTAAAATCAAACTGGTTATGGGCGATCTTCTTGCTTATTCGGCGAGCTTCTGCTTCGTCGTACTGCTCTTGCGCGCGCTCCACAAGCGAAACCACGTCACCCATACCGAGGATACGATCGGCCATACGAGCGGGATGGAACACATCCAGTGCCTCCATCTTCTCTCCCGTTCCGATGAACTTGATCGGCTTGTCCACGACGCTGCGGATACTCAGCGCTGCACCACCGCGGGCATCACCGTCCAGCTTCGTCAGAATCACACCGTCAAAGTCAATACGCTCGTTGAACTCCTTGGCCGTGTTCACAGCGTCCTGACCGGTCATAGCATCCACGACGAACAGGGTCTCGCTCGGCTCGATAGCTTGCTTGATAGCAGCTATCTCTTGCATCATCTGCTCGTCCACAGCCAGACGTCCGGCCGTATCCACGATCACCACATCATAGCCGAACTTACGCGCCTCAGAGATGGCGTCTTGGGCTTTCTTGACGGGGTTGGACTCGCCCTCTCCCGTATAGACCTTGGCGTTGATCTGCTCGCCTAACACGCGTAACTGCTCGATAGCAGCCGGACGGTACACGTCGCATGCTACCATCATCACTTTCTTGTTCTTCTTCGTCTGCAGATAGTTAGCCAGTTTGGCTGAGAAAGTAGTCTTACCGCTACCTTGAAGACCGGACATCAAGATCACGGCCGGAGTGCCTTTGAGGTTGATTTCCTGGGCCTCACCACCCATCAGTTCGGCCAACTCATCGTGCGTGATCTTAATGAGAAGTTGACCAGGACGAACGGCGTTGATGACGTTCTGACCCATCGCTTTCTCCTTCACGCGATCGGTGAACTGCTTGGCGGTTTTGTAGTTGACATCGGCTTCTAACAGGGCCTTGCGGATATCCTTCACCGTCTCGGCGATATTGATCTCCGTGATACGGCCTTCACCTTTGAGAATCTTAAAAGATCGTTCTAATCGTTCTGATAAATTATCAAACATTTTACACCTAATTTACAAATTGCGTGCAAAGGTACACAAAAAAAATGACATGTACAAGTATTTTGCGTTTTTATTTGCATATATGCAAAAAATGTTGTACCTTTGCAGCCGATTATGGATAAGATACGTAATTTTTGCATCATTGCACACATAGATCACGGGAAAAGTACGCTGGCAGACCGGATGTTGGAGCTGACCGGCACGGTGGACGTGCGTCAGATGGAGAACCAGGTGCTGGATGACATGGAGCTGGAGAAAGAGCGCGGCATCACCATCAAGTCGCATGCCATACAGATGGATTATAAGGGTTACACCCTTAACCTCATTGACACTCCGGGGCATGTGGACTTCTCGTACGAGGTGAGCCGCAGTATAGCAGCCTGCGAGGGTGCGGTGCTGGTGGTCGATGCGACGCAAGGTGTGCAGGCGCAGACGATATCGAACCTCTATATGGCTATAGAGCATGATCTGGAGATCATACCGGTGCTGAACAAATGCGATATGGAGAACGCGATGCCGGAACGTGTAGAGGACGAAATAGTGGATCTGTTGGGCTGCAAACGCGAGGAAATACTTCGTTGTTCGGCCAAGACCGGTGAAGGTGTGACGGAGATCCTCGATGCTATCATCGAGCGAATCCCTGCTCCCGTAGGCGATCCGAAAGCTCCGCTGCAGTGTCTGGTCTTTGACTCGGTATTTAATAGTTTCCGCGGTATCATCGCGTACTTCAAGGTAGTGAACGGAACGATGCATACCGGAGATCGGGTACGATTCGTCAATACCGGTAAGGAATACGACGCGGACGAGATTGGTATCCTGAAGTTGGACATGTCTCCGCGCAAGGAGATCAGCGCCGGCAACGTAGGCTATATCATCTCGGGCATCAAGACGAGTACGGAGGTGAAGGTAGGCGACACGATCACGCATATCGACCGGCCGTGCGACAAGGCGATTGACGGCTTCGAGGAAGCCAAGCCGATGGTGTTTGCCGGTGTGTATCCGATAGAGAGTGAGGACTACGAGGACCTGCGTGCTTCGCTCGAGAAACTGCAGCTCAATGATGCGAGTCTGACTTTCCAACCGGAGAGTTCGATGGCGCTGGGCTTTGGTTTCCGCTGCGGATTCCTCGGACTGCTGCACATGGAGATCGTTCAGGAGCGGTTGGATCGGGAGTTCGACATGGACGTGATCACGACGGTGCCGAACGTGAGCTATAACGTGTATACGAAAGACGGCGGCATGGTGGAGGTGCATAACCCTGCCGGCATGCCGGATCTGACGGAGATAGACCGGATCGAAGAGCCGTATATCCGCGCGAGTGTGATCACGACGGCAGATTATATAGGTCCGATCATGACGCTGTGTCTGGGCAAGCGCGGTGAGCTGGTGAAACAGGAGTATATCTCCGGCAACCGAATGGAGCTGCTGTTCGACATGCCGCTGGGCGAGATAGTCATTGACTTCTACGACAAACTCAAGTCTATCTCGAAAGGCTATGCGTCGTTCGACTGGCACATGAACGGTTTCCGGCCGTCTAACCTCGTCAAACTGGATATCCTGCTCAACGGCGAACAGGTGGATGCGCTGAGTACGCTGACCCACCGTGACAATGCTGTTGATTTCGGACGACGGATGTGCGAGAAGCTCAAAGAACTCTTGCCGCGTCAGCAGTTCGATATCGCTATTCAGGCCGCTATTGGCGCGAAGATCATTGCGCGTGAGACGGTGAAGCAGGTTCGCAAAGATGTGCTGGCGAAATGTTACGGAGGTGACGTGAGCCGTAAGCGCAAGCTGCTCGAGAAACAGAAACGCGGTAAGAAGCGCATGAAGCAGATCGGCAATGTGGAGGTGCCGCAGAAGGCGTTCCTCGCTGTGCTGAAACTAGACTAGAAATCTAGAAATCCAGAATAACTAGAAAAAACTATATATGGAAAGAGAGATGAATTTTTGGGACCTGTGTGTGGCGATAGGCCATGCTATTGGTCAGTGCTTTGTGTGGCTGGGCAAAGTCTTAGGTAGAATGGTGCGCTTGACGTATCGTTACTGGTGGCTGGTGATCACGCTCGTGGTGCTGGCTATCGCCGGAGCTATCTACCATACTCGTCAGGACAATATCCGCTACCGTGTGAACGCGACGGCGCTGATCAACGGTGCGTCGATGATGCAGTTCGAGGAGGCATTCCAACCGCTGCGCAGCTGTTGTCTGCTGCCTAATGATGCGGCTATCGGTTCGTATATTTACAACAAGCGCGTGCAGCGCTTTGAGACGTTCCCGATAGTAGATGTGCACGGTGACGGAACGGCTAACTACGTGGACTTCAAGCGCAAGTCGAACCCGAAAGACACCGTCAATGTGCAGATGCAGGACCGCGTGAACATTCAGTTCCGCGTACAGGGCTATACGATCCCGGAGATCCCGGAGATCGAGCAGGCTGTGTTAGCGTACCTGAATAGCGACGAGGCGTTGCAGAAATCGTATGCGGTGTATGTAGAGAACCTGCGCGAGGAGGTGGCGTTTAACCATCGTCAGGCCGTGAAGCTGGACAGCTTGACCAGCAATTACTACTACGGCAGCGCGCTGAGCGCTAACCCGCTGACGAGCAAAGACGGTGGTGTGTACTTCAACAGCGACCGCAAAGTGCGCCTGTTCCTCAAGGATATCTACGCGCAGCACCAGCACCTGCAGCAGGGCGATTACAAGCTGCAGTTAGCTACCGCGCCGGTGGTACTGGAGAACCACTTCACGCTGGATCCCAAGCCGGTGATGAGCCGCAACAAATGCGTGCTGATCTTCTTCCTGCTCTCGTGGATAGGAAGTTGCATCTTAGCCGAGTTGATCGACAAGAGAAAAGCTATTTGCGCTTGGCTAAAACAATAAGTTTGCGGATCGCAAAATAGAGAATGACTGCTCCTAGCAGGATGAGTATGGCCACGGATAATTCGTGGCTATATTCTTTGATGAGGTTCATCTGTCCGGCAGCGAGATAGCCTAAGAGCGCCAGGATGCAGTTCCAGCAGAAAGCACCGAGGAAAGTCCACCATAGGAACGAGCCGAAATGCATGCGACTCAGGCCGGCAGGGATAGAGATCAACTGCCGGATACCGGGTATGAAACGGCCGATGAAGGTGGAGACATTGCCTTTCTCGCGGAAATACTCCTCCGCTTTCTGTATCTTCGCGCTGGAGAGCAGGCAGAGATGGCCGAGTTTGCTGTCGGCGAACTTATAGATGATGAGCCGTCCGAGCCAGACGGAGAGTCCGTAGTTGATGATCGCGCCGATCATGGCCCCCAGCGTTCCAAACAAAACGACGAGTAGCACATCGACAGGATAGTTACCGGTGGTGCACAAGACACTGTCCGGCTGACCGGCTACGAAAGCCGCAGGAGGAATCACCACTTCGCTCGGGAAGGGGATAAACGACGACTCGACAGCCATCAGCGCAGTAATCGACGCATAGTTCATATGCGCCGAATACCACGCGATAATATTATCAACGAATGTCATTAGATAAACAGCAGTTGTACGATGATGTAAACAGGCAGGAGGATGATCAAACTGAACTTAATCATATAGCCGAAGAACGATGGCATCTTGATGCCTTCCTGCTCGGCGATGGACTTGACCATGAAGTTAGGTCCGTTGCCGATATAGGTCAGTGATCCGAAGAAGACGGCACCCATCGAGATGGCTTTCATGAACTCGGGAGAGATGCCTGCTACTGCGTCAGCTCCAGCAGGGAGCGAGGTGGCTGTAGCATGGAAGACCATAGCTGTCGGGGCATTGTCGAGGAAGGCACTCAGGGCACCGGTGCAATAGACGAACTGCCAGGGGGCTGTGATAGGCAGCGGGTGCTGCTGCAAGTACATAAGCGCCGGGGTCATGGTAGCGAAGATACCCAGGAACACACATGCGACCTCGAGGATCGGGGTCCAGGAGTAGTTGTTGTTATCCCGTACCTCTTTGCTCGTCGTCCACCAACTGAGGCCGATGATGGCAATAAATGCCCACTCGCGCAGTAAGCGCAGATACCACGGTGCGTCATGCGCTCCCATCGCGGGGATATAGGTCGAGTTGATGAACATCGTCGAGCACACCACGCACAGCAGCCAGAAGATATTGATCAGGCCGGAGAACTGCAGCTTGGTAGCCTCGCGCTCGTCTTTCTCCTTGTGCTCCACCGGCTCCTTGCGGTAGTAGTACAGGTCAATCAGGAAATAGATGCCCAGCAAGAGCACACCTGTCACGAGCCATTCGCCCACCATGTTCTGCAGCCACCACATGAACGGTGTACCTTTCTGGAAGAGCAGGAACAAAGGAGGATCACCCAGCGGCGAGAGCAGTCCACCGCAGTTAGCGACGATCGCGATGAAGAAGAGGACAGTGTGCACATTGTACTTACGCTGCGAGATGGTGCTCAGCAGCAGACGAATCAGTAACATCGCCGCTCCTGTCGTTCCCATGAACGATGCCAACACCCAGCCTAAGGCCAAGATGACGGTGTTGGTCAGCGGCGTCGCTTTCAGGTCTCCGCGGATACAGATACCACCGGTAGTGACAAACAGCGCCATGAGCAGCAGAATGAACGGAATGTAGTCGTAGATCATCTGGTGCTCCAATTCATGACCCATGCCGTTCGCGCACAGCCAGATACCTACCGGCACACCTAAGATAAGCGACACATACAACTTGTGTAAGTTGTGCTCCCACCACTCGTCCACATGCGGGATGAGCGAGAACACTGCGATGCATAACAGCATCACTACAAACGGGATTAACATCCACGCCGGAATTAAATGCTCCATATTGATGATAATTAATAATTATTTTCGTCTTATCCAGGCAAAGGGCGAACGGGAAGCCGGTTTCTCCTCTTCCGCTTTTGGCTCTTCCTCTACGGTGATGACTACGTCATCAGCATCCGTCGAAGCCATCGGCTCGCGTTGGGGCTTAGGCGTCTCCACGCCTTCGGCAAAGAGCGTCTCACTCAGGTCGATCGTCTGCACATGCTCGTCCTCCAGCGGCTTGGGTGTCTGCGGGGGATAGTTGGCATCAATCGCCTCTGCGATCGTCTTCTTGCCCTCTTCCTCTTCTTCCGAAGGAAGTCCATCCACTTTATAGCCTGTCGCGATCACTGTCACGCGCACTTCTTCGCCCAGGCTCTCGTCGATCGACGCACCCCACTGCACCTCGATATCATCGCCCACTTCCTGCACGAAGTCATTGATCTGGTCGATCTCCTCCATGACGATGGCGTGCTCCGTCGAGCAGTAGAACTGCAGCAGGATACGCTCCGCGCCATGGACGTCATTGGTGTTCACCAGCGGCGAGTTCAAGGCATCGTTGATGGCGTTCGTGATACGCTTGTCACCCTTCGCACGGCCGATATTCATGATGGCTACACCACCCTTTCTCAACGTGTTACGCACGTCTGCGAAGTCGGTGTTGATATAGCCCGGCACGGTGATGATCTCTGCGATCGCACGCGCGGCGTTCGCTACGACGTCATCCGACTTGCTGAACGCATTGAGCAGGTTCAGCTCCGGATAGATCTGCTTGAGTTTCTCGTTATTGATGATGAGCAGCGCATCCACATGCTTGGCCAGACGCGCTACACCCATCATGGCTTTCTCGATCTTCTTCTTACCCTCGAACGCAAAAGGAATGGTCACGATACCTACCGTCAGGATACCCATCTCCTGGGCTACCTCGGCAATGACAGCCGACGCACCTGTACCTGTGCCACCACCCATTCCGGCAGCGAGGAACAGCATCTGCGTACCGTCGTTGAGCGCCTCGCGGATATGATCGCGGCTCTCCTCGGCATACTGACGAGCTGTCTCAGGATCACCTCCGGCACCCAAACCCGGACCTAACTGCAGCTTACTCGGCACCGAGCTCTTGATCAGCACCTGACGATCCGTGTTACACACCAAGAACGACACATCCTTCAGTCCCTGACGATGCATGTAGTTCACCGCATTGCAGCCACCACCACCAACGCCTATCACCTTGATGATACTATCTTCCGTCAATCCCTCCAACGGCAATGTCATTAATTCTTCTTCCATATATTTTCTTTATTGATATTTTTTTTGTGAGCATATAAACTCAATCGGTGGGGCGAGTTACTCCGATGAGTTTGATATGCGAACTAATCACTTTCAATAAACATATCCAGCGTTTGATCTTTGATCTTCTCAAAGAACCCGGGCTTGCGCACCAACTGGTTCTTATGCGTATCCCGATAATCCTGGCCCAGCAAGATCGTCCCCACCAACGCGGTATACTGCGGCGAGAGGTATTTCTCCTCGGTGTCAGCCTTGAGCAGCAGGTTATGCGCACCGTATTGCACACGCGCCGAAGTCTGGCTCTGGATATACTCTGCCATACCGGCCATCATACTGCCACCTCCGGTGATATAGAGTGTTCGGATACGGCCCTCCACTTTTCGTAACTCGTCAATCAGCGGACTCAGTATCTCTTTGAGTTTCAACTCGATAGCCTCTGCTAACTCCTGGCTGGCAATGACCATGTCACCACCTATCTCGGGGCTCGCCGGCACACGTAGACGCACGTTCTTCGTCACCAAGTCCGGCGACGCACAGCCGTATTTCTTCTTGAGCACCTCCGCGGTAGCAAAACTCATGCCTTGCTGCTCGAGCATGCGGGTGATATGGTAGCCACCCTTCGGCACCACTTTGTTCAGCAGGTATTGCCCTGCCTTGTACACCGTCAGGCTCGTCGTCTGTGCGCCCATATCCAGCACCGCACATCCGTTCAGCAGCACCGTGCTCCCGTCGCAGGTGGCAAAAGCCGACAACAGGCACTCCGGCCGAACGAACGCATGCTCGATACTGCGCCCGGCCTGCGAGAACGCTTTCTGCAACTGTGTGTCCATCAGCTTTCGGCCATAGAACGCGATATAATGTGCCTCCACCAATGCCGCTCGCTGGTCCGCGCGAGGTGGGTCATCCTGCTCTACTCCGTCCAGTATAAAATAACTCGGCACCAACCCTAACACAGCCACCTCCGGATTGCGCAACTCGATCTTCTGCTTGCACTCGCTCTCCATCTGATCCAGCAGCTCCTGACTGATCTCTTTCTTGCGTGCCTGGTCGCGCTTCGAGTGCACAGCCACTATCTGCATCGACTGTCCTCCCACCGACAAGAAGGCTGTCGGCAGCTCCTCCACACCGATACGGTTAGCCAGCAGTTTCAGCACCTCCGCGATCACATATCCCGCATTACTCGATTGCGTGATCACTCCTTGCTCCACGCACACATTTCCCATCTTCTGCGAACGTTCCTCTACTCCCAAGATCTCAAACAGATCCGGAGCTATCCTACGCGCTGCCATCGCGCGTACACTGTCGCTACCCATGTCTATTGCTACCAAAGGTAGCGTATCTGCCATCTGTGCCTGTCTTCTTGCCATTCCTATACACCTTACACTTTACACCGTACACTTTATCTTGCCACCACTTGCCCTTTAAACCGCAAGTCATACTCCTTATATTGCTTATCCTTGAGCGCCTCCTGTCCGTTCTCGAAGAACGTACGGCACTTCGCTAACTTACTTTCAAACCCATGCATCGAGCCCAACAGAATCCGTTCGCCGCTAACCTGTAACCCGTCACCCTTCAGATACACATACACCATCCTCGGGTTTTGTACATACACGTGATGCACGCGCGGCTTCCAGTAATTGTCATTCTCCAGCCACTGTGCGAACTCCACCAGCGGCCCGGATGCCATCTGCACGCCTACGGCCCCCTTCGCTACCAGCACTTGATCTTTCACAGCCTCCCGAACCGGCATTATTCGCCGATCGGTGTCCACGAAATACGTATCCCCGGGAGTCTGCACGCGGAGCAACGGGACACGCTGAGTCAAGCGCACCTTCATCACCTGCCACGGGGTTAGGTAGCACTCGGCAGTACGCACCATCGGGTGACGACGAATGGCCGACTCTATCTTATGCAGCGAACCGCGGTTCAAGGCTTTACCCACCGGATAAACACCCTCCGTCTCCAACACTCGCGTCAACTCCCCTTCCGTCAGGTACATCCGCTCGGCCCGGTCCTCAATGATATACTCCAGCGACTTACAGGGCACGTCCATGGGACGCATCATCAGTCCCAATACCACAGCACCCACCAGCAACACAGCCACCAGTGTCACTCCCACGCTCTGCCATATGATCTTCGCCGTATTACTCAAATCTCAAATCTCCAATGTCAAATCTCCAATGCCTTGGTCACTTCGGGGACAAGGCGATCAATATCCCCTGCCCCTATCGTCAGCACCACCACCGGTTCCTTGCTTGCCGCTACACGCTCTTTGAGGTACGGAACCAACTTGGCCTTTTCAAGCAATTTTCCATTCTCCATTTTCCATTCTCCATTCGCCAGCAGCATCTCGCTCGTCACTCCCGAAATCGGCAGCTCACGTGCCGGATAAATCGGCAGCAACACGCATTCGTCCAAGGTGCTCAGCACGCGTCGGAAACCGTCCGCAAAATCGCGTGTTCGCGTATAGAGATGCGGCTGGAACACACCGATCAGTCGGCGCTCGGGGAACAACTTTCTCACTGAGTCGATCGCGGTTGCCATCTCCTCCGGATGGTGCGCATAGTCATCTACATACACCACCTTCGGCGTGTTCACGTGGATATTAAACCGTCTCCACACACCCTTAAACGAAGCCATCCGTTCCTTGATCTGCTCGGCCTGTACACCGGCCAATAAAGCTACCGTGATAGCGGCTATCGCGTTCTCGATATTCACCCACACCGGCACGCCTAAGGAGATATCCCGAATTGTAGCCAAAGGCGATACGTAATCGAAGACTATCTGTCCGTCAGCTACACGTATGTTCGCTGCATTATCCATGCCATACGTATAACACTTCACTCCGGGTTGGAGTCTCGGCTCCAGCGCAATGCCTTGCTTCATCACCAGCGCACCTGTGATCAGACTCGTGTAATGCGCAAACGCCTCGCGGTAAGCTTCCGGGGTGCCGTAGATATCCAGATGGTCCGGATCCACCGCTGTCACCACCGATATATAAGGCGTCAGATGGTGAAAACTCCGGTCGTACTCATCTGCCTCCACCACCACGTACTCACTCGCACTATCCATCAGCACATTCGTATGATAGTTCATACTGATACCTCCCAAGAACGCATTAACAGGCTGCAATAAATGCGCTATCATCGTACTCGTTGTGGTCTTTCCGTGTGTCCCGGCTACGCACAGCGCTTTCTTCTGCCGCGTCACCAGACCCAGCACCTCCGCGCGTTTCAGAATCGTAAACCCCTTCTCCCTTAAATAGGTATAGATCACGCTATCTTCCGGCACTGCCGGTGTTCTAACTACTAAAGTATCTTCAGGAGACAAATCTTCAATTTTCAATTTCCCATTTTCAATTGCATCGTCATACGTAATGACGATGTTCTCTTCTTCCAACTCCCGCGTCAATTCCGAAGGCGTCCGGTCATACCCGCACACGACATACGGCTGACTGCTGCAAGCCGACTTCTGACAGCGGAAATACCGCGCTAAGGCACTCATTCCAATGCCTCCGACCCCCAAAAAGAAGATATTTTTTACTTCATCCAACGTCCGCATTTCACCATTTTACAAATTTGACCGCAAAAGTACAAAAAAATTATGACATACACAAGAGTGTATGCCATTTTTTCGAAAAAATCTCAAATCTTCAATATTCAATTTGCAATCTTAAATCTTAAATCACCATTTACCAATTACCAATCACAAATCTGCCAGAACGCTGATAATGCGTTCGGCAGCGTGTCCGTCCCACAACTCCGGAATAGCACCTTTCTTCCACTCTCCCGCAAAGAGCTTGTCCAATGCCGGTTTGATAGCCGCAGGGTTCGTGCCTATGAGTTCGTTGGTTCCCACTGTACAGGTCTCCGGACGTTCGGTGTTATCGCGCAACGTGATACACGGCACACCCATCACCGTCGTCTCTTCGGTAATACCACCGCTGTCAGTCACCACTGCTTTCGCGCGTTCCACCAGATAGTTAAACTCCAGATACCCCATCGGTTCGACGATATGCAAGTTCGGCCATCTCTCCTGTAGCATCTTTGATGCGTCCTGTAGCGAAGCGTCCTGTAGGCCTTTGGCCGTCCTATCCCCTAACAGCAACTTTGCCGTCCTCGGATGGATCGGGAAGATCACCGGCAGACCATGCACATTATCAATGATTTGCTCCATCATGGCACGCAGATGATTCTCCTCGTCCACGTTAGCCGGACGGTGCATCGTCATCACCACAAACTGCTTTTCCTGGAGCTTTAGTTCGTCCCAAATTTCCGGTTTGCGGAATCGAGAACGGTTGGCTAACAGCGTATCAATCATCACATTCCCCACATGCCAAACACGTTGTGGAACCCGTTCGTACGCATACTTATCTTCCGGTAAAGACTCTCCACTATCAACTTTCGAACTTCTCTCAACTCTCAACTCTAAACTATCAACTAATTCGGCTCCCTGCCGAATTAAATTGCGATTCGCCACCTCACTCGTCGTGAACATATAATCAGCCAACGAGTCCGTCACCATCCGGTTGATTTCCTCCGGCATCGTCAGGTCCCAAGAGCGGATTCCGGCTTCCACATGGCACACTTTAGTATTCAGTTTCTTCGCCACGATCGAGCAAGCCATGGTGCTTGTCACATCGCCTACCACCAGCACCACATCGGCCGGATGCGCCATGAGTTCTTTCTCAAACGCAATCATGATAGCCGCAGTCTGTTCCGCTTGCGAACCACCACCGCAACCGAGGTTCACGTCCGGAGCCGGAATGCCCAACTCCTCAAAGAACGTGTCGCTCATGTTCTTGTCATAGTGCTGTCCCGTATGCACCAAACGATAGGAGATTTTTTCACCATTTGCATCATTAAGCGAAGCGTCACCATTAATCACTTCACCATTGTGTTTTTTAATCGCCTTAATAATCGGTGCCACCTTCATGAAATTGGGTCGCGCCCCTGCAATCAATGTTATTTTCATATCTTCGTTTATTAATTTCTCAATTATCTTCGTTAGTTAGTCCCAAAGCACATATCTCTTCTGCCATTTTATTCATTTCCATGCACTCGGCACGGTTGATATGTTTTTTATTCGGGTCATATTCCCATGGACTTAGAATGAGTGCTTGGTAGCAAGACGCTGCGGATTCATCTTGATATATTGCATCATGCTGTCTAATTGTCCGCGTCGGGACATCGGACGGATGAATGGTATATCGGTGAAGATAGGAGAAAGGCTTTGTTGATTATCCCGAATACTATTCGGATCATCGGACAAAGCAGCTACTTTTTTCGCTCCTTGCCACCATCCACGCACTACCGTTTTGATGCCAACGTTCATCGTACGTGTCACATAATGCCCACACCTTTCCATGCTGTTCCTGATTTTTGCCAGTGCCAATTTCCCTTTTCCATACAATTATTCTTGCTTTGTCCATTGCTCCAGAATATTATTCCGCTCTATCATGGCTTTGTCCATTTCCCAGGATCCCTATTACGGCTTTGTCTATTGCCCCGGAATATTATTCCGGCTATCTTTGTCCATTGTTTAGGAATATCATTCCGCCTACTCCTGCTTTGTCCATTTCCCAGGATCCCTATTACGGCTTTGTCTATTGCCCCTGAATATTATTCCGGCTATCTTTGTCCATTGTTTAGGAATATCATTCCGCCTACTCCTGCTTTGTCCATTTCCTCCGGCATATGATGCCGGCCTTATTCCCACTCTATTCCCCTTAAGCAAGCCGGTAACTTTTTCCCGTGTTCTTTGTGATGTGCAACGCACTCACAACACTTTCCGTGACGCGGACATCCTTCTTTTGTGCAAGGACAATCTATGTTATTATGTAGACAAGGCATATTAATATAAATTAATATAAAGTATTATTTAGCCTCAATAAAATTTTTTAGGAGTTTCCCATTGGGAAATACATGAATATGGTCTTTGAACTTCTCCCAAAATGATGCAGGGAGCAACTTTACCAAATCCTTCCTTGTACATTTTCCTGCTTTTATAAATGTATTCATTTTTGCTTCTGGTTCTCCAGTAACAATGATACTCCATCCTTCCCGTACTCCTTTGTAGTATGCGGGATTAGTTTCTTTATAAGCAGAAAGTTCTTGTTCTTCTATGTCTGAAAGATTCCGAGGGGCTATATATACCGTTAATGATAATCTATACTTGTTGTTCTCGGTATCTTCATGACTTGGAATTTTAATATCTGAGAAATAAAACTCACCTCTTTTTGTCTTTAGTGTCCGAACATGTGTTTCTTGCCTTCTAAATCTTCCATTGTCCTCCATATATAATCCCAATTCTTCATCAATTTCAAGAGGATTTTGTTCAAAAAAAGCAGCGATGCCATTAGAATAGTTGTTAATCTTTTTCAAATGACTATTTGACGTTGCTTTTTCATAACCTTCAGCAAGATCATATAAATAAGAAGGAACGATAGGATAAAGATTAGATATTATATCATACTCATCGAAAGTACTTCCATAATTATTGGCTCTTGCAAAATAAATTTTCCGATCAAATTCTTCCTCTATATCACAATCTAAAACCGTATCTTCGTTTGGCAGAGCAGAGATTATACTAACGTCATTTATATTTACCTCGATTTCTATTGCTGAACGCAACTTGTTTAATAACAAAATCTGAGAAACATTGTTAAGTCTGCGATAATCATAATCAGCAACCTGAACATGTTTCATATTAATGAATTCCCCTATTGTTATATTATTTCCAAAATACGAAGATAGATTACTCCATTCGATATTGTTGTAGACATGTTGTGAAAGAACATCAGTGAGAATACTAGAGGAATAACTAAAATTGCGAAATACGCATTCCCACACCATATTGTATAGTTCACTACCTCGATGAATATCGTATTTCTGAATATGTTGTTGGGCTCTATTAATGGCCTCTTCAATAACTTTCTTAACAATTTCTTTTGAAATAAGTTCAAATCTGTCATCTTCTTCATTAATCAAATCTTTTCTATCAACACTTAGCTGAGGACGATTATCTCCGTAGAAGTTAACAATACCACGTCTGGTAAGTATGTCTGTAAAAGAATATATCCCGAAATTACCGTTTGCAGCAATGCCATCTACGCAGATTCCATACGAATGATCAATGGGAATATTCTTTATTGCTTCGTATCCGTATTGCTCCATGCCCGGTTTTGGCAACTTCATAATCGTTTTGAAGTGTATGCCCTTATGTTGTATTGTGAAGACATGACAATCAACAAGGTTAATGTAATCTTTTAATTCATACTCGCAAACACTACCTGTCTGATGCTGGTATTTATCAATAATCTCAATATCTGAAACTGGTAACTTATCGAAACTATAAATATAAGGTTTGCTCAGTATTTTCTGTTTTTTGTTATTATCCCATTTAACAAACAACTCAATCTGTTCCGGTACAATTACAATATAATTATTTATAATTTTATATAGGCTACGTTCCCAATTGCTATAATCATTTTTGAGATCCGGACGAAGCCGTTGTAGGTATCCATTGGGATTATATGATACTAAACTTAAATTGTGAATCTCTCGCGTATTAATATTATCATAGTACTCTTTCTTCAGAAAGACTTTTACAATAGTTCCGGATGTTTTAATTAAATCTTTATCAAGTTTAGAAGGCTGTTTGTAGTAGAAAAACTCACATGGTCCATCAATTGAACAACCAATATGCGTTCCTGTTTCCTCTTTTGTAACGATTTCAATTCTATTTCCAATAATAAAGCATGACAAAATACCAATACCAAACTGAGATGTTGGTGTATATTCAAAACCAGTCTCTGCTTGACTTTGGTAAAATTCTGGTGATTGGTAATATGAATTTCCAATTCTCAATAAGTAATTCTCGATGATGGATTTAGACATCCCCTTACCATTGTCTAAGCAATACAAAAATCTCTCCCCATTATCTTCTCCTATGCCAAATTCAATAGTTCCACGGGATTTCTTACCATTAGCATTATCTTTTGCAATCTGATAACGACATGCATCAAGGGAATTTTGATATAGTTCTCTAATGCATGCATATGTATCTTTATATAATCCGACACTCTTCAATAAATCAAGTATCTTATTTTGTTCTAAAGAGAATTTAAGTCCGGGTACTGGTGTAAATATAGAACTATCATATGAAATATTTGACCTATCAACTTTCTCCTGTAAAGAAAGACAGTATATCTTATCCCATTTTGAAGATAGTAGAATAAATAATTCTAACTCTTTATCTATCCAATTAACGTACTGGTACAATTTATAGTAATCAGCAGGTTTTGTAATAAATGCTCTAAAGGCTATTGTTCCATTATTAGTTATGTCATAATTAACTCCCCATTCCTTTAGTCTCCATTGTTCAAAACTATAACTTGACTGAAATTGGTGTAGCGATCGAAGTTCTAATGGCGCTCGGTCATAATTAAAATGAACAATGTCACCTATTCTCAACAACATCGCTACAAACTGCATGTTTGTTGAAGCGTGACCACAATATTCAGTATGAGTGTCTAACTGCCCAATATATTCGGAATTTTCACCATGCGCCTCACAAATAGTAGCAAGGTCTTTGGCTATTCGTTGACCAATACCGTTAATCGGAAAAGTCGAGAATTTTGTTTGTCCCCAATTCCTAATATATTCAGCGACTCTTCTATGGTGTGACTTCCTTATGTATTCAATACGAAGTGATTGGTTCGTGGCTGCAAAATCAGTACTTTTTTTTATTGTCGCGTAGTTCTTGTTCCGGAACTCTTGGTATTCAATTAATAAGTTTGATAAATAATCAACTAGCTCTTGTTCTTTAGCTGGAACAAATAGCCAGTTTTTGATTTCTCCATTGAAATCTTGGTATATTGTATTCTTGTTTTGAATTATAAAATCGTTCGCCTCTGCAAATGTATAACATCTCTTGCCATCATTTTTTAATGAGTCTTCATTTATATAAACATCATCTGTTCCCTCAGTTAATTCCATGACTTTCTTCTCATAATCAGAAATCGCCATTCCGCAATCATGCAGATATGATGAGGCAACAATAAAGAACAACTCAAATGATGATAGTTTCTCGGCAGTATCGCCTAATAGATTTTCAATTATCTCTAAAACTGATACACTATGCGAGGAATCATGCAAATCAAATTCAGGCATAACTCTCGCTACACTTTTAAGATGATTAGCAGATTTACTTATAATTGATTGAGCTTCCGTTAACAGCCAACTATTGATACTATCTGTAGTGTTAACTCTTTGTTTTAATATCTCCAGAATTTTGGTCATTTTCGTTATTGTATGATTTTATACATATTAGTCTACAAGTGGAGTGCATTGCGTTTTATTAACTACACGGTCTCGCATTAACTTCATATCAGTGAAATTTCGGCTAATATTTTGCACTAATTCCATATAGTTATCCGTGTGATTATCTTCGTCTTTGTAATAGTATGGCTTAATGGAAACACAATTAGGGTGTTCGAAGATGGTATTCAGCAAGGTTCTATCCGAATTTCCACATGAATGCCCCATAATAATCACTTGGAATGGCGAAGATTCGATGAAAGATAAAACTTTCCTGTAATTAGGAGTTTCCATATAGCGGATAGATTTTACATTGCTTAAACAGCCTTGTATGTTGAGTTCTTTGAGGTCTTTATATTTAACGTCTAATTCATCACCGTAGCCAAAGATTACCTTTCTAGAATCGTGGATGTCACCGTGTATATGATTTACACTTTTTTGGTAAATAGGTTTAATGTAGTTTTGAACCGTTTCTGTGTAATTGAAGTTAAGAAACATTATATCATCGGGTAGCAAAAATGCTGAGGGATAGGTAACAGAACGTCTGTTATTATCTTCTTTATACCATCGTACCCACTGCATGGTATTACGATAGTCTAAACCAAATTTAGTGATTTTCTCGGCTAATTGATCTTCTTCCTCTTGACTTTCCCAGTATTTCTTATGATCTTCCAAATATCTTAAGCCTGTATTCGACATATCTTCTTCATTAAAAGGAGCATATATTGCTTCTTCGATACTATCGAATTTCCCTACTTTATTTTTGTTTGTTATAAAATCCAGATATTTAATGAGCAATTCTTTTAGATAATCCAATTGATGATTGAGAGATCTAATAAAAGATATTTTGCCTTCGGTATTCAAAACACTATCAAAAGCATATTGTTTTAATAATTCGTAATACTCATTTTCAATATCTACCCAACCTTTGTTTTCAATTCCCTTGATGATTCTTTCAAAGAAAGGGGAGAATGTAGTTTCATAATGCTGATTGTCTGCAATAATTGAGGCGATAATATCTTTACCAATATAAACTTTATCAAGAATATCTCTGAAATAATTATTGGCGAATGCTAGTGTACTCCAAGTCTCTTGTTCCTCCTGATTATTGTGAAGGATTTTGAAACGGCACAGTACATCCTCGGAGATATAACCATGGTCATTGTTGAAGCCATGCATCCTATAGTCCCAATACCAATTGATGAAATCTTCATAGCGCGTGGGTAGCCCATGCGCCAAGTCAAAACCATTTCCCATGAGTACAAGTCTGTTCATTTATTTGTTCGTCTATTTTATCCCGATAAAATCAGATAATGGTCTAATTTTTGCACGGTATGTGTTAATGCGTTGTTTGAGGCGAGGCGGTTTGGAAAATTCCACAGGAGTATTGTCAAAAGGAATCACAATGTAATATGGAGCATGTTCCGGGTGGAAACCATGTTTTTCCAAGGTTTCTTTAGTCCATATAGAGAATGAGCCTTCTTTGCCTTTCTTTATGCGGAATAGTTGCGCTTCATCACCACCGGTGTGCAATAAGACATAGCGCATTTTCTCGAAGCCTGGTGTTACTTGCAGTGAACCATTGGAGTCTCCTGCGCGCATATAGCAGATACCCTTCTCAATCATTAGCTCTCGTGTTTCTTTGCGTGCATGATTTACAAGGACAGACACTTCTTCAGGATTTTCTCGCATTTTCTGCAGCATTTGTTCTGCAACCACTGCATTGCTGATTTCTTCTTTACGTCGCATACCATATTGCAAGAACTCATCGGACATATCAATACCGATAAACTTGCGGCCAAGAAGATTAGCAGCGATACCGGTAGTACATGAACCTGCAAACGGATCCAAGATAGTGTCTCCTTCATGCGTACAAGCGCTAATGATACGATATAATAATCGTAATGGCTTTTGCGTCGGGTGTTTTCCACATTTCTTCTCCCACATACTTGGTGCAGGAATTTTCCACACATCAGGCATGTGCACACCACCATTCATGGCTTTCATCAATTCATAGTTAAAGTAATGGGTAACCTTTTCCTCGCGGCGCGCCCAAATGATATATTCTGCAGCAAAGTTGAAACGTTGGTCGGTGAATGTGGTTGAAGGATCTGACTTCTGCCAAACAATGATATTGAGGATTTTGAATTTCTGTTCTTGGAGACAGGTAGCCACATCAAAGATATTGTGGTACGTACCGCTTACCCAAATAGTGCCGTTGGGTTTAAGAACACGACGACATGCGGAGATCCATTTTGTGTTGAACTCATGGACTTCTTTTGAAGAACGCACTCTATCCCATTCTCCCTTATCAAACTTGATAGGACGGCCCTTGATCGTTACTGTTCCTTTGCCAGTGGATAGAAAATATGGGGGATCGGCAAAGATTGCATCTATGCTGTCACTATCAAGAGTGTGCAATACCTCATTGCAATCTCCCTGATAAAGAACAAAGTCGTTAATATTTGATAGATCTTTATACATTTTGCTGGGTCCTATTTCTATGTAGTCTTATGTAATATAGCATATTGGTAGTTAAATGCTCAGGCAATATCTTAATCTGTCCATTCATCGCTTTAGAAGAAATGTCAGATACAAACTTTTTTTGTTCATCATTTAAAGAGTCAGCTACTATCATTTCACCTGCATCAGAAAAATATATAGAACCATATTCAAAAAGTTTATCGTGATTTGCACATAGCCACAAGCCATTATCCTTTGATACTGCCTCAGATCTTCTTTCCTCAAAAGATTTATTATTTTCCTTGTTTATATCACATATTCTGTGAATATGAGAAGCAATAATCAAATGCGGTAAGTTGCACTTACACAAATAACATTCAGGAGTCTCGCTTCCATATTTCATCATTAAATTCTTCCTAAATTCAATTTGATTTCTTGCATCTCGTTCTTTGACTTTCGCATTCTCGTTTTCTGTGTAATCTTGTAATTCATCAAAAACGGTTATATTAAAATTACGTAATAATTGCTTGTTTTCTTTTGTGATTGGAGTCGCTTTTCTTTCAACTCCATTCATCGTATTTGTGTCCTTTATTTGCCAAAAGAATACATGTTTTGAGGTTATTTTTTTTACAGCAGCGGCAATTAATATTGTTTCAAAACCATTGTTCCCAAAAGTTTTACCATAAATAATAACTTTATCATCCACCTCTAATATATACGAACTTTTGTTTCCGGAATTCTTTTTTTGATGTTTATCTCTCATTGTGCGTAATTCAGACAAACTGCTAAAAGGCACATTACTTTCTGCGTGATTAGCTTTCGTTTTACTGTTTTTATCCCATGGAAGTTTGTCATAATTAATAATATTCAATCCTAATGTTTTACATAATTTATATGCAAAAGTTTGGTAAGAATTAACTGTAGACGTTGTATAATTACAAAAATCTACATTTTGATAATTATCTTTTTCATAATCTTCCTTTGTCATATCAAGAATAAAAACATCAAAAGATTTTTTAGTGGCATCGTCTTTATACCACGTCCTTAGAGCAATAGGAATTTTAGAGACGATGTAACCATTTCTAGTTCCTTTAGCGCACTCATAAGAAAAAAATATATACTTTGTTGAATTATTTTTATGAATAACAATAAATTGTCCATTCTGCACATATGGTTTACTTTTAATAACAACACGAATATCACCTGATTTAATTGAGTTGTTATTATAGGCTGCACGTAATACTTTTAGCAAGTTCTCCATGAACAACAAAGATATGTCATTTGCTGCATTTTTTGTATTAAACAATTTATTTACCAGTCGATTGGACTTCTGTAAGATAACTTCATACATAGTTGTGCAAATAATTAATACATATCCGCATATACCACATCACGCAATGAAAAGAACTCTTGCATATGTGGATTGTAGATATCATTTTTTAATTTATTTTCTTCAGTTATTTTGTCTATAAAAGCAATGTCTTTATCGTCCAATGTTCCATTATATATAACCTCGCCATCTACAAAATGAATTAATGCTCTATCAAATAATTTATGATGGTTCTCACATAGCCACAAACCATTATCCTTATCCGTCGCTAAAAGGAGTTGCTGATGATAGGATAAATCCTTACGTTTTTTTATTTCGGCAACAGGATAGATATGGGCTCCTTGTATTATACTTTCTATCTCACATGAGCATAACGCACATTTCTTGCGGCCATTACTTTTCTCCAACAGATTATAAATAAACCGTGGGTCTCTTAGAGAGCTTTCTTGCTGTACCGGAACAGTAGTTTCATCATTTTGTTCAATAAATTCACACGAATCGTCTAGTATCGTTATCGGCTGAGTTTCCCAAATCCGAGAATACTTCTCGATGGCTTTTATATCGTTTTGACTTAGTTGACGACTCTCGTTATCAATTATTTGGAAAAGAATAATGGGTTTGTTGGATACTCGGCAAATTGCCATGCACAACATTGCAGTTTCTTTTTGATTTGCTCCAAAAGTCTTTCCGTATATGTGATATTTCTTGCCTTCGTCAGTAATATACGTCGATTGGTTGGTTTGATTTTGTTCTCGATTTGTATTGCGAACAGATATAATCTCCCTAACTGTTTGGAACGGAGAATATATCACACCAGCGAGTCCTTTGTCTGGGTTAATAAACTTTACACCAATAGTAGATAAGACACGATAGAAGAAACGCATATACCGTGTTTTATTATTTCCTTCGCACGGCATGAAGTAAAAACAGAAAGTCCTTCTTTTGGGAGAATCAATCTGCTCATTGAGGTAAAGGGCATATGCAGTTGGTACGCTTTGGAAATATGAATTTCTTGATCCTACAACGCCATAGGGAGATAAGGTTATATAATACTTATCTCTATCCGTCTCAAACATTATAAGTCTCCCTACATTTCGTTCTTCCAGCCACTTGACATTATACTCTTTTTGCCTCGTTAGCCGAAAACAAATGTCACTCAAGATATCTTCAGTGAGAATCTTGTCATAAGGAATGGAACGCTCGTCTTGTGCTCCTTTTCTCTTTATAAAAAACGTTGGTTTCATAGTATAGCAAGTATTTCGTTTCTCCCTCTAATGGGAATATTAATAATCTGAGCGTGATTGCTTCTCAGCCACTCTTTGAGCATATCATTACTCATACCTTTATAGTCCAAAATATTGGATATTACGATTTTGGCTCCACGCGCGTGGCATTGATCGAAGAAAAGCAGTAGGCGAGCCTCATCTTTCTCACTCCAGCCGTTAAAACCACGCTTTCCATCATTATAGCTGCCAAGCGTAATCAAATACGGTGGGTCTGCATAAATAAGCGTATCTTCGTCAATGGATGGAAGATTGGCTTCGAAATCCATATTTGTAAATATCGGGTTGAGTTCTTTGATTCGACGCGAAAACGATACAATCTTCTCCATGATGGAATCATTATAACCACTCATTCCAACAGGGTTGTTGAACTCATAGTTAGAATTAAAGCGGATCTGTTGTTGGAAGCCGTACAAGATTGTGGAGTACAGATATAGGTTGCCTTTGTCCGTGTTCCTATATTTCTCGTTATAATCTTTTCGGAGAGCCATGTACGGTTCTTTTGCTTCGCTTTGCAAACCATACCTCTTGATGGTATTATCGATGTGCTTTAGGATTTCGACGGTAGGCCTATCGCGGAACATTTGAAGTAAGCCAAGCACAATGAAATTAACATCGTTATAACGAACCTCATCAAAGCCGAGCGCATTGATACCGACATTAAAGCCGCCTCCCATTAGATCAAGGAATTTCCTCTTTCCTGTTAGAAATGGCCGGATTTGAGAAATGACATTCGTTTTCCCCCCCATATAGTTGAGCGGACAATAGTATTCAACTTCTTCTGCCGGTTTCTTCCTGCCGTAGAACAGATACTCGAAGTGGGTTTCGTCCTTCTTAGCACGAGAATTGAGATATTGTTTGTATGGGATGTCAATAGCTTCTATCGAATCAGCATAGCAATAACGTTTCAATACGTTGATAATGTATTCCTTGGACATTAGGCCATCAGAACTATAACTCATAACAATATGTTTCGCTTTTGTTTTGGCGATAACCTTTTCAAAAGCCACTTCTACCTCGTATTTCTTCGACCAACGATTGAAGATATTTGAATATTTACGTGCTCCGGTAATACCATTTAGTTCCGGATTGTCGTTACGAATAATAGTCTCTAATATGTGGTACTGAACCGAGTAAGAGTTGTGCGTGTATGGTGGATCTAAATACAAGATATCGCAATCCACATCGGAGATGATCTCCTCAATATTACCGTTAAGTGTTCGAACATTATGTGGCAATACTGGATGCTCATTAACATCTGCTTCGGGTTCTACGAAGACGATATTCTTAATGGCACGTGGATCCCATTTCTTTAGGAACGCGCCATATACTCCGGCAACATTAGCGACTTTGCTGATGGACTCAAGCAGACAACACAGAAGGTAACAATACTCGTTTTCGTTAATAGCATGAATTACATACCAATCTTCTATGATCTGACGGAAGTAATCAATCCTTTGAGCATTGAACTCGCTAAAATACATACGTCCACCGGCAGGTGAATAGTTTCTGTAGGTAAAGCCTTGCAACAATAGTTCGTTGCCATTGAAATACTCTATGGGGTGAAAGCCGAGATTGGCGAATGTGCAATCACTTTGAACTATTCTTCCTTTCGAATAGATCGTTGCAAAAAGCAAATTGTCGTTAAGAACGATATCGTAGTTGTCACGTAGCGCATTAGCTACCGTTCCAGTTCCACAAAATGCATCGAAGAAAACATAACGCCTCTCTAATAGTGAATTCCTTTCAAGTAAATTCACTATTTGTTGAATTAAAGATGTCTTATTTCCTAAATATCTCATCTTAATAATTTATCTAAGATTCAATTTAGTACCGGCTTTCTGGAAGATATTCATCATCTTCTGTCCAATAGTCAGGAAGAACTCAAAGATCTTAGTCCTATCTTCATCGATAAGATAACTATACTGTTTATCCAGACGCACGCGGCAAGTAACCTTGTCGTCCATACGTTGCCATTCCATGCCGGGTAATTGCGCATCTATTTCGTCTTTGATACTGAAAAGTTTATCAAAGATAGCCTTGTTGGTAGTTTGTTCTCCGGTATTGAGATATAACTCTGCACGGCAGTTATCCTTGTTGATGATCACATTAATAGTGCCACCACGAATGGAACTCACTGACTTGCTTATCCAGTTATCCGTAACAGCTGTTGAGCCTGCGAAAAGCCCTTGGTGTTGCTTGTTATACTCGATAAACTCTGCCCAGAACTTCTGTCTGTTTATATATCTTACCGGAGTAGAACCGTCGCTTAAAGAATCTTCTTGTTCTTTGTTGGCTTTTTGTACTAAATATGTTTCCGCCTCCGGAATAGGAATGATCTTGTCAAACTCCAGCATAATCTGGTCTCCAAATTTGGAAGGCGTAACTTTTACACAACAGATATTGACCTTAAAATTACGCAACCACAATACGGAAGATGTTACCTCATTTGTAAACTTGGCAGCAACAAGAATAATGCGCTGTGAGTTGCCCACATTGAGTTTCAAATCATCCGTTCCCTTGACATCGAAGAAATCACATAATGCATCTTCAGCAGAGATAGTGCTTCCAGACTTTTTTAGGTATTCACGGAAGATCTCAACAATTTGCTTGGTATCTAATGTGGAGCAATAGGAAGCATACTTAATCGCTTGCCATGTTACATCCTTTCCAGAGTCATCGAGTTTATTTTCAATAATGACGAGGTTACCGCTTTTATCTAACGCCAACAAATCAAGACGTTCTTTTGTCTTGTCCCAATCTGCATATTCTTTTTGTATGATGAGCAGATCCTCACCAAGTGATGATGGCTCTTTGGCTATCCACTCTTGTAAATCCTGACGCTCTGTAAAATTGAGCGACTTGAATGTGCATTTCTCTGCCTCCACAAGGCACTTGTTGTGTTTGTCAAGAATATACATATTTGCGTTATATATTATTTCAACCCGTGACACCACTCACGACTTTATATCTTCCTTCTTTTATTTATCTTGGTTTTATTGCTACATCTTCACCCTCTTTCTTCCACCAGCCTGTTCCTTTTTTCAATTCCCAACTCATCTATTCACAGCTTAGCCTGTTCCTTTTTTCAATTCTCCCCGTCAAGCCTGTTCCTTTTTTGGACACCCTCTCTCTCTAAACATCACCACCCGCTTGGCCTGTTCCTTTTTTCAATTGCTCAGACTTAGCCTGTTCCTTTTTTTCAATTGTCCTTGCCAAGCCTGCTCCCTTTTGAGTCCCTCACTATCTCCCTACATCAGTTCAAGCATAGCCTGTTCCTTTTTTGGACACCCTCTCTCTCTAAACATCAGCTCCCGCTTGGCCTATTCCTTTTTTCAATTGTCCTTGCCAAGCCTGCTCTCTTTTGAGTCCCTCACTATCTCCCTACATCAGTTCAAGCATAGCCTGTTCCTTTTTTACTTGGCCCTATTATTGTCTGTTTCGTCAGTCAGCATCCAAAATGCTGGTTGGAACTATATATTACCTGGTCATTACCTATATATTACCTGGTAATCCTAGACCTTAGTCCTAATGTCACCCTAATCACACCCTAACCTCATCATTCCCATTCGCCATTAGCCTTTAGCCATTCGCCATTATTTGTTTTTGTTGTGACACTCTTGACACACTTGGCACACTTTTTTTTGATCTGTCTCCTTATTATTTTTTTTTGCGTGAGACTTTTGAGACTTTGATACTTTCTCATATAATCCGTTTATTTACAGTCTCTTACAAAGTATCACCAAAGTATCAAAGTTTCATGGTTCCATCTACTTTTCTCGTTTTTAACAGCGACATCGCGTCATTTTATTCTTTTTTCGGCCCCTTCAGCCTGTTCCTTTTTTGAAATCTCTTCTTCTGTAAACTTAAATTAATCAAAACAAGTTTCGGGGTTGAGGTCTTGCGGGCCACGCCTTCTCCCCTATTTCTCCGTCTGCTTACACCACGTAGACTGTTCTTTTTTTGAATTATTGCAATTTTCTATATACTTCACTTAATGTTTTTCCTTCTGCATCTTTCCATCTTGTCCAACCATTGGAACTACCACCGACTACCATTTTAGCAGCTGCGGATGGAGATGGAAACGCATAATCGGCTTTAAGGATGATTTTGCCTTTCGATTGTGTACAATTGGCTTCAATGAAAGCTTTGCGTTTCTCTATGGTTTGCGGCTCAAGCGAATCGCACTCACCACTTCGCAACTCACTACCAGCCAACACAACGAACTCATCCGTTTCTTCCTTATAATATCCCTGTGCATCGCTCCCTGCCCTCTTGCAATAAAAGATGTGTTGCTCCGGCTTGGCCTGTTCCTTTTTTGACTTATGCTTGGACTTCGGTGCTTTGTCTTGGAATACTTCAATCTCTGCATCATCAATAACCAACTGCACGTCATAGAAAATCTCCAGCGCATCTTCCGGCTTCACGTTGAAGAACTCACGGTTGTTGCGGATACGTAAGTTTGTGAATCGCTCAATGTACTTATGTACGAGTTTCTCTGCCTCGGCGTATTTAACCGTGCACATCGTCGCATAAATCTGGAAAGGCAGCGGCACAGCGGTGTTGTCTAATTCTTTCGAACGCACATCAACCGGTCGACTGCTTTTACCTATTTTCACCCAATTCTCTCTAAAAGCCGGATTAGTCTGGATGTAAACATATCCTTTTTCTTCCTGTGCCATATCTTAGTATTGTTTTTCTCGTTTTATAATATCTTAGCCTGTTCCTTTTTTGAGTTATTCCCCTCTCACCACATCAATCCACACTAGCCTGTTCCTTTTTTCGATCACTCTGGCATAGCTTGTTCCTTTTTTCGATCACTCTGGCATAGCTTGTTCCTTTTTTGAATTATCATCTTCTGCTTGCTTCAAGTCTTCCCAAAACGCCAACCCTTTCTCCGTCAACTTATATGCCTGTTCTGGTTTACTCGGCACATCCATGAACTCCATCACGACCAAACCTCTATCACGTGCAGGATACATATAGTTCCGATAAAAATTCCGACGAGACTCCTGACGTAACCCCAAATCAGCAATCAACTGACGCCTCGGTGCAACTTCACCACCAATCGCCTTCACCAACTTCCTCACTCGCTCATCTGTCTTTATCTTCGTATTCATATCCAGCCTGTTCCTTTTTTGCCTTCGCACGCAATTTTGCGTGCAAAGATACTACATTTTTCTGAGATATGCAAAAAAATTTGTAAAATAATCGTTCCGCAGAATAAGAATTCTCAGATTTCTCACAAATAATCGTTCCAAAGGATAAGAATTCTCATGCAAATTTTTGCATGGCACTATTTGCACTTTTTGCACTTTCACCATCAATAGTGCAAATAGTGCAGAAAGTGCAGAGCGATTTTTTGCATGACCAACTTGACAAAGTTGGCAAAGTTCCGCTTACAGATGGTCAAGTTGGTCAACTTTGCCATACAAATTTTTGCCTGTCAGTTCTGTCAGTTTCTATAAAAATTTGCATGGCACTTTTGGCACAAATGGCACTTTCTCCCCTCAAACTGACAATACTGACAATACTGACATGGCGATTTTTTCTTCCAAAGTGCCAAAAGTGTCAATAGTGCCAAGTCATTTTGCATGGCGATATTGACGATATTGGCGATATCGCCAACTTTGCCACTTTCGCCAATGCATTTTTTCTTTTTGGGAACAATTTTTGGCTGTTTCTGACGAACCAATTGACCTACAAACGTTAGTGATTACTTAGATATTTGTTAGATATTACTTAATCATTGCCCTTACTCTTACCTAATCAGCACCTATCCAATGCCTATGCAGATCGATGGTATATCGTATCCAACCCCACCTTATATATACTATGTATATATCCCGTGATTTTGATTTTTTCTTCTTTATATTCCAATTTGTTTGAAGCCTTTATCCTGCTTTCCCATCAATAACCGATGATCACGCCTCGATTTCCCATTTACACAATTTCGTGCAAAATTACAAAAAAAATTGACATATGCAAACGCATATGCCAAATTTATGATTATTTTTGCTTTTTACATTAAGTATGAACTATTTTGCACTTATTTGTATCCGATTTCAAGATTAGAGAGAACATTCCTAATCTCCCAAAATTCATCCGGATTTTGTGTCACTTTCAACCAATCTGTAATATTATCATTTACAGAATCTGAGCCTAATATACGATACAATTCTCCTGCTATTTCAATACATTTCATGCGATATAACAATTTATCCTCGACAGCCAATACAGTGTCCTCTATATCAGCACATAACTCCTCATAATGCACGCGCAGACCTATTGACAACTGCTCTTTTTGATATTGAGTAGGTTTCCAACCGTCCCGAAGCAAAAAAAGGATAATATCCAACATATGTCGTTTGCCGTTTCTCTTATTTAGACTAAACGCATTCACGACCGTATTAAGCACCGAGGACATTGCATGGCTTTCTCTCCATAGATAATTCAATGCCTGACATGCATTAACCACGTTCTCCTCTGAATTGGAATATAAGTTTTCTTCCACATCTTTCAATAATTCCACCCTTTTATGCGACCATACAGCACGCAAAGGAAGCGATACGCTGGTCAACGGAGTGATCTCTGCAACCATATCAGTCATTCTCTTCTTTTGTGTATCAGTAAAAAATCTCAGATGCGGATTAATGACATTATACAAAACGCGAGTTACTAACCGCAATGTTTCTTCAGTTTCTTCTCTTGGAGAATTGCCAAAGAACTTCGGTATATCATTGCGATACATATAGTGTTTGTTCTTTTCCCACCAATTCAAGATATCATCAATCACATTTTGAATCTCATTCTCTGTCCACTTATATTGTCTGCCATCAACTCCCAAAATATTATGCCATTTGCCATTTTTGTTTGGATATATAACAGATTTCTGATTATTCTCAGCCATCTGATTCTTTTTTGTAAAATATGAGCGTAACAACGCACATGGATCTATCGTTTCTGGATGAGGAACACGTGTAAATACAAAGTAATAATAAAAAGACAATCCGTCAGGGAATCCATCCGCATTTGTTTTCGCCCAGAGATATTCCGCAAATAACTTCTGCTGATCTGCTGTCAAAAGCCCAAGTTTATGCACATATCTCAAGCGACCGAATGCAACAATCCTTTCGGTTTCCGAGCCACCCAATTTATTGATAACACTAATTACCTGTTGATTATCCAAATGTATGTTTTCTCCATTTACATCTTCTGATAAATAGTTGAATGCATCTTGACGAAACAGTTCGTGAGGCATGCTGTTAAATTGCGGGAATGGCATTGAGAAAAGCTGTTCTATCATCTCCGATTGTTGTTCAATTGAGAATGATTCCATCAGTCTTTTCATTAATGTATTTAATCCTATCAATCTCAAATCCATCGGTTGGGAATAGATACGACCCACTATCATCAACAATTCTTTTCTTAATTCAAAGGAAGCCTTGGTGACTAATCGTGACATCATTTCCGGCAGTATGGAGATAAATGCGCTACTCAAATTGCCTATTGGTTTTCGCGAATTTAGTAAATTTCCAACCACGCCCAAGTATTGTTTCAATAACTCATCGACTTCAACATGCGATTTCTTGATAAGATATTTACGTGTAATAATACTTGCCGCACAGTCCTTTTCTCCAAGTCTAAAAAGTATCGCATTCGCCATCCAAGAAAAAGGCTCAGCAATAATAGAGAGCGCTATTTGCATCGGCTCTTTGTTCAATGTAGAGACTTGAGGCAAATGAAACGGATAGCCCATATCCTCCAACATGCAAACGTATTGCAAAGCCAAATGGAATTCTCTCACCTCTCCCCCAATATGCATAGTCGTTGTTATTCTTCCTATGTCAAATGATGGTTTTATTTCCTCATTGGAAAGTCTGGAAAGAGGACGTATACTATCTTCAAAATGTGCCAATTCACCCATCGGATCACAATCATACATGCATAATTTCCTCATTCGTTCTGAATATTCACCTCTGGAAGGTTCTTTCCATTTCGATACAGCCTGAGAAAAACGAACTCTTTCCAGTAAACACAAGATTACAGATTCTACCGAAACAAAACTATAGTCGTTTTCGACCGGCTGCAGATTTTGTGTATTGCGTTCTTCCCTTAGTGCTTCTACGAGTATGTACATGGCCTCATCCACATCGAAGAACTCTGCAATCAATGCCGCACGTTTAGCCTTCCATAGCGGAGCCATTGGTTCTTGCCCCCATGCGCCTATATGCTTCTCCAAATCGCCTAACTCAAACCAATAAATGTCCTTCAGGCATTGCTCATAATAAAACTTGGATTTTAATTCGTTATTCAAAAGACGGATTTGCCCGGTTAGCAATTCTCCAACCCTAAGCCATTCTTCTCTGCGTCCTTGCATACGATATGCTCTCAACAGGGATAGTTGCAACTCCAGCCATTCCAAGCCAATTTCCTTCCAATTCCATTCCGGTTGGTTGTCTTTTGTAAGGACATCCTTGCTTTCATTTTTCTTTGAAGCAAGCCCAAATGGATCGTACCGGTTGATTATCTTTTCATATAATTCAACGTCTTCTGCATCAAGCGGCAAATACGCTTTCTTCACTAAGAAGTCATATTCATATAATAAGCGGATATCATATGGAGAACGCGTGTTAGCCCATATTTGTTGAGGGAAATAATATAGTTGATCTAATACTCTTTGACGAATCGTTTTTGGTGTGACTTTCCACCCCGGATACATCTTTCGTTGAGTATATAGTACTTCCACCAATTCTTCCGTTTTTATTGTTTTGTCATGATAACCACCGATTCGTATTCCCTTACGTCCCCAATCTTCAGGTTTTACATGCTTTTGGAGCAAATAGTTCACAATCGCCATCAAGGCATCGTATATATCATCCTTGCTTTTACACATTGGAGCAATATCTACCGGTACTATTCTACGCTTGTCCAAAAGACTCATTTTCGAATCAGGACAATTGAGATAACCTATCAAATATATACGAGGCATATTCTCCCCCAAGTTGTCACGAATCCATCCTATCCATTTGATAAAGTTTGGATCATCACCTGAAAAGCCGAACAAGCATAATGTATTTTCAATCAGTGCTTGTTGTACTGTATTCACAAAAATCGCATTATCCGTTGGATAACGACGATAATCCTCACCGGAAATGACATATGGCGGATTAGACGGGAAACTTCCGTGTAACTTGATTATTCTCGGAGAGTGAGAGAGGACCAACTTGTCTTTGCTTACGACACGTTCATAGTTGCGATCCACAATAGAATCAGCGGCTCGTTCAAGTAATGTGTCGTAATTCGTTGTCAGTACATCCGTCCAAGGCAAAGACATAAATTTCCTATGGAGTTCAGATGGAGCCAATCCGTCATTAGGGATATTAGCTTCAAGAAACCTGTTCATTTCTCCAATGCCTTTAGCCGCCTGTAATTCATCGGCCACATTGAGCACATCAAGATATTGTTTGTCATATGGAGTGCCTTCTCCACAGAGTCGTTCCAACATTTTATCTGCCAGTTGTGCCCATGTTGGGGATGTAGGAATAGACTCATCTGATTTAAGTGCGTTTATGGAAAAACCAGCTCCGACTAGAGCACAAGCATGACTCGGACGCATCCATAACTTTTGAGCAATCTCATCCAAATGGATTCTGATTTTAGCAGGTATCTCACATCCTTTTGTATCTACATTTCTGTTATTTACCATCTTTTCCATATGATTCTCTGCCATAACGATTTATTCCTTATTTTTCCAATATACCAGTTTCAGCCAATTGTTTTTTCATCGCAGCTTTTATCATCTCGGCATTTTGCTCCGATTTGTCAAGTTCATTTTGAATCAATTCTTCCGGCATGGCAGCATGCATATCTCGGATACATTTTTCTATTCCTTTCTTTGCTACATCTATGGCATCATCCACTAAAGATGCCTTAATCGGTGTATATACTCCATTTCTGTTTGCATCTAATTTGTCCTTCAATTGCTTCACTGCCGGTATCTTCATCAACACTTCAATTGTCTCTATTAGCGAATCATAAGGTATACCGTATATAGCACAAATCAATAAAAACATTAAATAATCCATCGAATCCATTAGTTTTGTTTTATACAATTGCGTTGGGCATCTTTTCCTGCAATATTGCTATTATCGTTCGCCTGATTTCTTCAAAATTTTCTTCATACAGCTTGTCGTCCTGATCAATATTATTCAAGGTATCATTAACTTCCTTGCGTTGACGACTAGCAACGTCTCCTTACTCAGAGGACGAAACGCCCATAGCTGTTGTTGTTGCCGCTCACATTGAGCTAATTTCTTTTTAAGTTCTGATGCCATGTCTGTATCTTTATCCGTTTTACACCGCCATTTTACTCTTTTATCACCGCCATTGCTCGTTTTGCACCGCCATTCCCTACTCTTTCTCCTACATTTTCCGTGCCATCAGCATGTACCTTTTAATTTATTTTAAAATTTTAATTCTCCTTAAAGGAACAAGCCAGTACCTAGCTAGACTAATTAGATAACACCTCTTCATAAATCTTGACAATCCGCTTGGCGACTTGGTCATTGCTGAGTTCAAGAGCAAGAATCCGTTCACGGCCATGGGTGCGACCGGAGAAGGACAATGCTTCAAAATTCACTTGAACTGTTTCCAAAACTCACTCCCCGCATCCTTCGGCGCAGCCTTCATCGCTTCCCCACTCTTCGCTCCGTCCAGATACCGCATTATCCGCTAACCGCATCGATTTGCACACGGTTACTTTTCGCCATTATCCGTCACATCCTCAAACGGCAGTTCCTCCACATCTTTCTTCGGCTGCTCCGGCAGGATATAATCCGATGCACGTCCTTTCGACACCACCGATCGTCCCAGCCGTTTCTCCATTGTCTCACGTGCCTCACGAGCCACGCTGCCACCTTCCTGTGCTACACGTTTGTTTTCCTCCATCGTCTGTGGATTCGATTGCCGCGAGTACTCCGTTGTCGCCACTTCCGCAAGCGTGTTCAGCGCCAATTCGATGTTCGTCATGTTGTCCCGCAAGTTCTCCTTCGTCAACCCTTTGAACTTCTTATATTGCCCTGTTGTCATGCCGCTCCATGCTTGCGTGAGCACATTCGTAAGAATCGCAAAATCTCTTTTCTCCGTTATGCCGCTTCGTTGCCATTCGTCCGTCAACTCTTTGCGCATCTCTATAGAGCGCATGCGCTCGTTGATCCATTTGTCCGAATACCCCTTGCGTCGATAGTCCTCAACAGCCATCTGGAATGTCAGCTCTGGATCTATCATCTGATCAATTCGCATCTGTCCCAACTCAGCCAACCACTGCTTTACTGGCTCTGCTTTCTTCGATGGTATCGACTGTATAATGCGGAATATACCTTGTAAATCAGCAGCTTGAACCTTACGACGTTTCCCGTCTAAAGCCTCCATTTCAACAGGGGTACAAATTGTACCCCACTTGAGGTTCAGTTCTGCATCACGCGTACGCAAACGCTTGATATACTGCTTTGCATCTGCACTATCTGTTAATACTTGCACAATATCCAGCACAGAAAAATAATACTTCTCTTGCTCCTCGTCCCAGACGAGACGCACTTGCTTACCTTCAAACAATTTGATTACTGATTCGTTAGCCATAATATCCGGTGTCTTTAATATATTTTACATTTTCAGTAGGGGTACAATTTGTACCCCACCTGACCAAAGTCAGTCAACTAATTTTGCGATTGCAAAATTACAAAAAAAATCTCACATATACAAATTTATGTGAGACTTTTTTCTAAATATTTTACTTTTGTTGGTAATACTGGCCATTGGGGGCTAACCAAGAAAACTATATTTGTATTTTTTGTATTTTTGCCGCTATGGGTTGAATGGAAAGGGATATTAAATAACATTTATGTTATTGAGGGTAGTTGATTAGTAGGTTATCTAAAAATTTATTTTCAAGTAAGCTAATAAGCAAGTAGCCTCAGGAACGGCACGTTCATATCCTTTCATTCGTCCATAGCGTTATTTTTTTTATAATTTTTTGGTTACCTAGATAGAATGTTTTCGATTGTTTTCTTCCCAGGTTTTTGTGTCGTTTTCCTTTAACTTCTTTTTAAGTTCTGATGCCATGTCTGTATCTTTATCGGTTTTACACCGCCATTTTACTCTTTTATCACCGCCATTGCTCGTTTTGCACCGCCATTCCCTACTCTTTCTCCTACATTTTCCGTGCCATCAGCATGTACCTTTTAATTTATTTTAAAATTTTAATTCTTCTTAAAGGAACAAGCCAGTGGTGACTATGTTAGCTTGTACCTTTTAGTGTAATATTCGATTTTTAAAATTCCTTAAGGGTACAAGCCAAAAGGGAACAAGTCTCCAAAAAAGGAACAAGCCCAAGGATGACAAGCCTATTTAAATCTATCCCAGAAGGAGATATCTGCCTTACGCGTAGCCTCAGCACTCTGCGGATAATTCTCAATAAAATAAGTCAAGAACTTCGCACAATCAATTCTTCTTCCCTAGTCCCTTCTTTGCTTTCGCATTCAGCGCACGGATGGTCTCCATATAATCCTCCTCTGCCGGAGACAAACGACGCTCCTTGAATTTCTTCAGTTCGTCCAACGCATGCTCTTTCGCTTGCTCTGCCGACACTTGCCCTTTCCCTGCCAGCACCGGACGTTTGTTCACACGAATCAGGTCCTCCAGTAGCGCCATGTAATCCGACATGTACATGTACCGGTGCAGTTTGGCTTGCATCTCCGCAAAGTCAAAGAAACCGCTTACCAGACTCCGCATCGCGTCCAGTTCTGTATCTGTCATGTAGTTCTTCGCTATTGTCACTTTGGCTGTTGTCGGGTACTCACCTGTCGTCAGTCCCATGAACGGCTGATTTGCGTCCGCACGTTCCATGATTAACTCACTGGCCGTATGACCATGAATGGCAAAATGGAACTTGTTTTGATATGCCGCAAAAAACTCATGCGCAGCCTGTGAATTCTTGTCGTAGTCATGCGCCGTAGCATACAGATCCAACACTTGTCGATAGATCATTCGCTCATCGGTACGAATCTCTTGAATCCGTTGCAACAGCTCTCGCCAATACTGTCCACCTCCGTTACCTTTCAAGCGCTCGTCATCCAACGTAAAGCCTTTGACGATGTACTCATGGATACGTTTGGTAGCCCATTGTCTGAACTGCACACCGCGCTGACTCTTCACGCGATAACCGACGGAGATGATAACATCTAGGTTATAATAGGTCAATTCTCGTGTCTGCGTTTTGCCTTCTATCGCTCCATGCAGAGTGGTGTGTGCAAAATTTGCACATACCACATTTCTGTCTAATTCTCCTTCGGAGAAAATATTGCTGATATGCCTTCCTATAGCCGTTCTGTCCCGTTGGAACAGCTGTGCCATCTGATCCTGCGTTATCCACACAGTCTCCCCATCAAGCCGCACGTCCAGTTGTGTCGTCCCGTCTTGCGTCTGGTAAATTACTATCTCGCCTTTATTATCCATATTAAAGTACTATATACCTTATGATATTTGTCAGTGTTTCCTTCACTTTTAAAGCCTCTAATTACCTAGTTTATCTCGTATGCATCATACACTTTCTGCAAATAGTTTTTTTCATAGTTACTATCATTCCTCGGAGCTTGACCATTTGGTAGTTCTACATCCATCAACGAATAAACAATCGATTGTTTTAACTTATTCTGCTTTACAAAACTAATTTGATCTCTACGGAATATTTTATTCGACATTAGATTCGTGTCGTGAGTGGAAATTATTAATTGTGCCCCTCGTGTATTTATCTCTGGATTATTGAAAATATCTACAATTTTCTGGCATATCAACGGATGAATACGCGCATCAAACTCATCAATCGCAATTGTTGTTCCGAAAGCCAATGCTCTTGCCAACACACCCGACATATGAACTAATTTTACAGTTCCTTCTGATTCATATTCTTCTAATGGCACTATTTTCTTACCAATAACTTCGCCATTATCATTATACACCGAATGCTCTGTCTTCAACTCGATAATGGGCTGTGACTTAAGTTGAGCTACCAACTCTGCCGGTAGGCCGGAAGGTAATTTTATCTGGTCAAAATCAATCTTTTTTGCGGACACATCTTCAAAACCCAAGTCTAAATCATGAATGAATGCCTTGACAACCGATGCCATTTGAGTCTCTTCCACTAATATATTTTTAGTAACCGCACCATAGGTTTCATCCATAGTTCCAGACAACGAACTAAAATCATTCATAAACCAACTCAACACATCGTTTGATACAGAACCTCCCAACTGACCAGCTAATGATATTACTAACCGGTTTGCATTGAGCATTTCCTTCTCAAATGTAAACTCATCTTCGTAAGACTTCTGAGGGATTACCTCCTGAGCATTCCTTTCAAAACATACTTTTCTGGATCTACCTGGCACCTTAATCGCTAATTGCTCATTAACAATCTCCGTCCTATTGAATGAAAAACTATACTCGTAGATTGAGCTACCTTTCATGAAAACAACTTTAAATTTTGTTGGTTGAGTTTCCCAATCTTCGCCAAAAGCGAAGGGCTCATACTGCAGAGCTTCTCCTTGATTTAATCTGACAGACTGAATGACCATAAATATCATTCTATTCATAGCCATCATTAAATTACTCTTCCCGCTCGAGTTATATCCATAAAATGCCATTACGTTTAAACTCTTTGCAATGTTCGAAATTCGTGTAACACCCAGTTCCTTTGTGTCTTGTACTAAATCACGAATGGCATTATTAGCCATCATTGAAAAGTGCTGCTCATATGCTATTGAGCGGAAGTTTTCTACATAGAAGTCCAGTAACATATTATTAAAATTTATGAGCGCATTGCTCAAATCGGCCACAAAATTACTACTTTTTTTTTATATACGCAAGTAAAATCTCACATTTTTCTCATTTTTCTGCCATTTTGTCAGTCGCTCACAATAAAATTACCCATCCTCATTACAGACTGCCACTTTGTCATGTATTTGAGGTTTTTTCAAATATAAAACTGACAATTAGTTTCTATCTTTTAGAAATATTATAATTTTTGAGCACTTTGCTCACTTTGGCATATTATTTGCAAATATCAAAATGTCTGCTACTCAGCAGCCCAGGAAAGCCAAACCTGTAGAATAGAGGTATTAGAGTTTTTTAAGTCACAAAAAAGATTAGGCTTATGAAAGTTGTTAACGTAAACGGAAGCAGCAGATGGTCTGCACCAGCAGGTTACTCCTCGTGGTTAGACTATTGGAAAGCTCACAAAGGCTATGTCTTTTATTGTAGTGCTAGTGATTGCAGTGGTACTGACTTGGTAGGTGCTCATGTTCGAAAATACAATAGCACCGACCAGCATATCTATATTGTGCCATTATGCAAAGGCTGCAATAAAAGAACAGATGTCTTCGACGTTCCTGCAGATCGTCTTCTTCCTGTACCAAGTAATCTGTAAATTGAATTTTTATTGCATTAGAATACAACTTGCCCCGAGGTAATTTGACAAAGACATTAGTGTAACCTCGGTACATCTTCGGATGGATCTTACGACAGCAGCGGCCATAAAGCCGCTGCTGTTTTGATTTATACTCACCAATCTATATATTTAAATAGACTTTCATCCTCATCCAGCAAGTTCTGCTTGCGGCTCATTTAACGAAGTGGCTCATTCAGCGCAGCGTCTCATTATGCGGTGTAACCGCGGCTCATTACCCAAACTGCTCCCAGAATTGGGAATTAGCAGTTTGCGTCTCTTCCACCGAATCCGGGTAGTGCTCTATGAACCAAGTTAAAAACTTAGCACAATCCACTTTGTCTGCCAACATCCGTTTCCGTCGCTCTGCCCATACTGCGCGTCTTTCGGCAGCATCCATGTTCACCAACGCCTCGACGCGCTTGTAGAGCTCTTCTACTCCACTCGGTTGCACAGAACCGTCATTGCGACGGATCGGACTATCGGAAGCCAATGGCGTGGCATGGATTCCGTAACCGAGTTCATAGACATCTTCTAATTCTCTCAAGTATCCAATTCGTCCCACAAAATCATTGAACCTCATAAATGGTACTCCCAGCACACCGGCTTCGGCAGCCATGGTCTGCGAGTCACCGATATAGAGCGACGCGTATGCCATCACGTCATGCATGTATATCGGATTGATCTTGATGCGGTACGGCTCCAACTCCGGTTCGAGTTCTCGTTCGGAAGTGATGTAAATATCCATGTGCGGCTTCATGAGTTCAACCAGTCGCACAGCCACCTCTTTGTTGATGCCCTTGATGTTATCATCATGGTTCGCTTTCAGTTTGACGAACCGCATGATGGCATAGGGTTTATCGGGATTGATGCCCTGTTGCCGGACGATGTCAGCCGAAGGCGTGAAATGGTTCGGATGGAGGTATGCCAGTTCGTGGTAGGACGGATATTTGGTTGTCTTGTAAGCCCATTTGCCATCGTCGCAGCAGGACGGAGTCACCACATCTTTGGCACCGGGATAGCAGACGTTGGTCTCAGTGGGAGTAGCCAGAGCATCATCTTCGCCTACGTAAATAGCGGGTATGCGAAGCAGCGGACCTACGTATGAATTCTCGACACTCGTTCCGGCAAGGAGCAACGGACGACGTTTGACGACGAACCAGAAGAGTCGCCAAATACGTTTGAACACACCCATAGCGATACCGAATTTCGAGTCCTTTCGTCCTTCACGAAGGATGTTGTAGTACGGCACCCCGTCGTTTTGAAGGAGTTGCTCGAGGTTTTCTTTTTTCTTAATCAGCACATCCACCTCGTAGCCATCAGCTTTGAGGTTTTTTATCACGTTTTTGAACAAATGATAATGTGCTGGGTGACCTAGGTAAATGTTAATCAGTTTCGACTTAGTCATTGTCTATTTACTTTTTTGTTAAACCATTTGAGGAATGGTTCCAATGTCTTTTCGTTGTATGGGATGAATGTCTTGGAGTGGCCAATGAGGACGACGTCAACGTTCTCCTTGAGTGCTTCTTCCGAACGCCGCATGACGTTGCGCATCATGCGTTTGAGACCGGAGGTGCTTACTTGGTTGAAGTCCATCTTGAGAGGACTGAGTTGGAAGAAGCTACGCAGCTTCACATGTCGATTGTCATTCTTGTCCGCGTTGGCGGAAAGCGATGTCTTGAGTGTGGGGTTCTTGTGCTTATGGAATTTCGCTCGCACCATGCGGAAGATACGAATCGGACTGACGAAGTACCAGAAGGGTTTCATCTCGGTGTAGATAGGCATCTCGATCAACGCACCCTTTTCATCCCGCTCATTGATGTTCGTGAGGGATGCCGGATAGGCGAAGAGGTTATCGTACGCAAGGCGATAGTCATAACTTACTTTGCCTCCTTCGCATCCGCCTTTGTAGACAGAGGTATCGTGGGTGATACCATGCTTGACCAGCACCCGGTACAGGTTCTCCGTGGGCATCATGCTCCAGTTGGCAGCACGGAATAGCCACACTTTATAATCTTTCTTCACCGGACGCAATAGGTTCTCCAAATACGTGACGCACTGCGCAACCATCTCGTCAATCCGTTCGATGGGCAATGCAGCCATGTTATACTCCTCGATGCACTGATCGAACGCCCCGTTCAGGTGTTTTGCCTTGAAGTACGACGAATGCACATGCAGCTGCACGTCATGTCCGCGCTTTATCGCCTCGCACAGCTGCGCCTCTATGTCCGCCACATGATAATCATCATGCCCGATCTCAGCTGCATACCGCTTGAAGCATAGGATCTCCGCCACATCCGCCATGATAGTGAGCCGCTGATTGTATTTCTCCAGCAGCGTCATCAGCCGATATGTCGGCTCTACCATCAGTTCGTACGGATTACCATCCCCGTTTCCGTGGATCTCGTAATCGAGGGTAAAATATAGATTGTATTTAGCCATAGGAATCACTCTTTGAATCGATAATGAAAATACGGATACTCGCCACGTTTCGCCATTTCTGCCTGTGCGGCATAGAGATCCTGCGCATTGAGCAACCATGTATGCGCCTTGCCGAGATGACCAAAGATGATCTTATCTTTTGTTTCCTGGAACATCCGCATATTCCATCGTTCGGTGCCGAAATATTCCGGATCATGACAAGGTGTATCCACCATGACTTCTGTTCCGTCTGCCATGCGAACCGGCACATGATAGATCTTATTGGGGATGTACGGCTGTATCTTGTAGTTCTCATCCAAGTCCTCCATGGTACGGATGAATGTCAGATGGTCGAAGTTCACACCGATCACCATGAGCTTTGTATTCATTTGGAGCAACTTATCGAAAGGCGAACCTTTGGCAAACGGAGCTTTGCATTTCTCATGTCCTTCAACGAGTTCTTTTGCTCCTTTTCCCCATGCGGCAATCGGATGCGTCGGATGCGCACTGCGGTACGCTCCTTCACTCTTGCGCAAACATTCCGTGATGGCACCGTCTTTGGAGGGAGTGGTGTTCACATCGAATGTCTGATAGTCCTCCAGATACTTATACATCCCTTTATGCGGATAGGTGGGAACTACAATCAGTCCTTCCGGTCCGATATACCGTTTGAGTGCGTTCACAAACGTAGTAGGTCCATTCTCCAATATGCCAATTTTCGACATGGAGGAATGAATCATCACCGTATCACCGGGTTTGAGTCCTGTTGCGGCAAACTGTTCAATCAGGTCTTCCTCCGTCAGCACTTTGGTTGTTAGGCGCATATACCAAAACCGCATCTTCGATTTCAGTTTCATATACTTCGGATAAAGCGCCGACAGCACTTTACTTTTCTTCAAAAAAGATCTTACTTTTCCCATATCATTTCGAAATTAAGGATTCATAAATACCGACTAATTTCTTGGCGATTAATTCGTTTGTATAATGAATTTCCACCAATCGTTCACGTCCGCTTGTGCGTCCCTCGAAAGCTAATGCTTTCTTCAGTGCCTCTGCCATTTCAGCCACCGAACTCTCATCTCCCCCCCAGTCGGACGGTGTTCCTTTCTTGTTCGCCAAGATATAATGTCCCGGCAGGTCGCCTAACATATACTTGATGTCCGATACGTCTGTGGCGACACACGGACAGTTTACCGCCATAGCTTCTTTGAGAGCTTGCGGCGAACCTTCATTCTTCGTGGGTAGCGCAAACACATCGCACGCATTCATCATCAGCATGCATTCCCGCCTCGTCCGTTTCCACATCTCGATGCATGCGATATTGCCTAACTGCTCACCCCACTCTATTGGTTTCCAGTCATTGTGTCCGGCAAGCAATTCAACCGCACCGCGCAATAACGGATAGTTTTTGCGTAGATTGTAGAATGCACCTCCAAATAGGATATATTTCTTATTCGCATCCCAATTTAACTCTTTTCGTGCTTCTGCCTTATCCATCACGAAGCACTCATCAAGCGATATCCCGCAAGGGATGATAGAATAGTTGCGAGCTTTGAAATATAATTTCTGCCGGATATGTGGTGCCACATAGATTACGTGGTTCGCCAATTTCGAGCATAAGGAACTAACCAGATTCACGTACCAACGGTGCGTCTCGCCATTATGAAACGTTGTCACCACCGGTACAAGACTTTGCAACTCAGCTATGATGGCTGTTAATCCATAATGCGCATGGATGATATCCGGTTTGTATTCCTTGATTTTCTTCCGCAACGCAAAGTACTGCTTGATATAACTGCCTTTCACAAGATAATACTCTATCTCATGCCCCAATGCACGAACTGCTTCCGCTTGCTCCGTCACAAACGGAGCTTGACGGCTCGGATATTTCTCTTTATATCTGCTAACTACCAAGATTTTCATAACTCTTCACTCTTCACTTTTATCTCTTCACTGTGCGCAGCACTTAAATCATTCCTCGTCCGGCGAGTTTGAACCAGTTCCAGAATAAGCATATCGCAATCTCCAACACCAATACCATCGGGAACCATTTCCGCACTCGCACATTCGTTTTCGCTATCTGTATGCCATACGCCGCAAAAAGCATCAACATTGGCCAAATAGGCATGTGGAAACGACCAGACTGCGCAAAGTTGGATAGTACCAGCACTCCCAAATAGCCTACTAAATAGGCGATAATGAACACATGTCGTCGCCACTCGCCACTAATGAGCATCATCAGCAATACGATGATCACAAAGAAAGAGAAGATATTCTTGATATACGATCCTCCGGACAATTGAATCTGCAGCAATTGGCTCTCTTGCGCTTGATTAAAAGTTGGAAATGGTATCGTAAAAATCAGAGGTGCGAACACAGCAGCTGATGCATATTCAGCAAACTTATTTCCGCCTTCTCGCTCAGCACGCCATTCCATATTCTTCTGTTGATGTTCTGTAGTTTGCGCAGTATCAAACAAATATTTCGTCCTTGTTCGTAAACTTTCTCCCATTCCCACCAATAATGTAGCTACAACTAAAATACCCGCAATGATTTTCTTACCAAAAGAAAGGACGCGGTTTGACACAAATACAATGTGAGCGAACATCGCCATAAAGGCGGCTACACCTAAAGCAGCGCGCATAAAGAACAGCACCATACCGGCAAATAGTCCAAGCCACAAATCTTTAAATGTCAATCGGTTCGATGACAATGCCTTATCTACCTCGTCTATAAACAAGCAGCAGAAGAACACCATCTCGGCTTCTTTGAACATGTTTCCGCACCAATATATAATATTCGGATTTATTGCAACGAAAATAGCTGCCATGCGAGCAGTACCCTCTCCAAAATGGCGTTTTGCCACATGATAAATACATACGGCACAATACGCATTTACGATACATTTAACCAAAAATGGCATAAAAATATCATTCTCAACGCCCCATATCGCATAGCCGATTGCTAACCAAATCGGATAAGCTGTATCATCTATCGCTGCACCATTCCGTTGTCTGATTTCCGCAAACGAATACTGCGAGTTTCCAGTTAACCATTCAGATATGTCCTTAGCAAATCCCATATACCAATCCGTATCCGCCTGGTCTCCATATGTATTTCCGAAATGCTCCGGATTAAATACAAAATAGCAGTATATTATCCACGATAAGCGTAAAATAAAACCGACAATAAAGATATTGCGCAAAAATACTCTTTCTTTCTTTCGCTCCCATCCTTTGGACATAACTTGCCCACCATAGAAAAAGATAACCAAAGAAATACATGCTACTATCCACAATTCAAACTCCGGCACATAGCCGAAGGCGAACCAACAAACGAGCATGGATAAAAAGAAGAAAACTATGGACCTACCTGTTAACCAGTTCGGAATGGTACGATCTTTCGTCCTCGACATCTGCACACCCATTCCAAACCGACTCATCCATCGCTCTCGCCATCCGCGCGGACGTGCAGGCCCCATCAGCTGAGGTGGCATCCCCTGCCCCATCGGTGGTTGATTATATGTGTTTTGTTGTTGCATGAATTTCGTTTAGTGTTTAGCGTTTAGGGAAGCGGAACGCTGATTGCGCATTCCGGCAACTAAAGCTGCCACTTTCTCTAATTGATTTTCAACGTTTTGTAACTCCTCATCGGAGATATATCCCAAATCTTTAGCTATATCTAATTGACAATCAACCTCACGTAAGGAGCCGTATGCTATCTCAAGGAAATGTATTTGCTCCTTAGTAGAAACACGCCCCAAGCCTTCGGCGATATTGGATGGTACGGATATTATGGCTCTGCGGAGTTGGTCGCATAGGGCAAATTGTTCCTCACGAGGAAATTTCTTCAAGAGAGCATATACCTGCTTTACCAGCGTATTGGATTCCTTGTACGCTTCAAGATTTTTATAACTATACTTGGCGTCTTTCATTTTTCTTCTCCCCGCTGCTTTGCAGCGCGATTTTGTTAGATTTTTACTTGCTCATCAATTATTGTTCAAATAATGCAAGTTATCCTTTCGTATCATTTCTGTAATGTCAGACACTGCACAATGCAGATTCTTCATGAGCAAAAGAGACCTTTCTGTCACAATTTCAAGCTTTTCCACTGAATCTACTTGAGATGTTGTTGTAAGTCCAGCAAGTACATTCTGCAGAGTAAGAAATTGGGGCATCATAGTTCCCAAGTTATATTTATTCTCTATCTCTTCAAAGTTATAGTACAACTCGATTGCGTTAAACTATTTTCTCGCATCCAATTCTAATACATTCAGTCTATTTGCACGTTCAACAATCCCTCCCATCATCTCTGGCTCTATTTCATCCTTGTGTTCTATCGCCCATATTACAATTGATAGTTCCGACTTTACCTCTGTCAACCAACTGATAGCTGCTTTAGACGTATCCAACTTGTTTTGAATAGCGATACGGCGTATTTCCATCTTATGCTGCCTCTTCGTTGTGATTAATTAAAATAGCCACGTTACAAGAATCGTTAGTAGCGAACCAAGTATTGTATAAAAAAACTCTGTCATATTGATTTTAAGCCAAATGATACATAATTGTTTCAGCATTTCTCACTTATTTCATTATTTTATTATATACTTATTTGACCTTGAACCGTTTGTCATATCCATTTTCCCGAATCCGTTCTATATAATTCAAAATAGTTCGCTCGTTATATAACTCATTGTTGTCTTCATCTTTAATTTTGCGCATTGCAAGTGCCATAAGCGACAATTCCGTATATGTATTAGTACAAAACACACCACGATTGTCTGTACAGATAGTCGCAGATACTGACGGATATGATGTCTCTCCTAATTGACTGAGGGCATCAAACGTTGTCAATAACGGATGTTGATCATACCGGTCAAAGAATCCGATTTTAAGATTGGACGTTGGATTACACTCAATTGTTATACGCCGTTTGGCCAATTCGCGCAACAGCCATTGTTGTAGTTTTCGTACTACCGGAATAATTTCCGTCGGAAACTTGGACTCCATACGGTCTGCACCCTTTCTCTTAATAGTCTCTACGTATTGATAACAGGAATATATCCGCCGTGCATTTTCATCATTACGAGCGTTATCTATTCGCTGCTCCCGAACCAATGCGGTACGCTCCCAATCTGATACAGGAGGACACATATGCTTTGATATACCATTCCCCGAATAACAATCAGGTTCGTCTCCTCGTAACAGCATGCTATTCCAATAGGTATTGATATTAAAAGGGGGAACATGCTCGATATGCTGGTATCCGATGTACTCATACATTCTTTTGGCTAATCCTACAAAGAAATTTTCTAAAGAACTAGGCATCTCTATATCGGCATCAGCCGCTCGCATGCAAATCCAAACGCAATTATCCAATATATATTGTGCAGGTTGTAGAATTCGAAGTCTTCTACCAAGATAATATGTTTCTGGATTAACACCGATAGCAAGCGCATGCCCGATACGACAGCATCCGTCAAGTTGAAGGAAAGTAACGGCCTCATCAATAGCTCTCAAACCATCGGTAATATCAAAGAAATCCTCGCCGACATGATAAGTTCTATTGTGCATTCCTTTGATTTTTGCAAAACGAAAAACATGTCCGAACACTTCTGGGCGACAAAACATTTCCGTACTGGCAGCATCTATACCGACAATACGCGGCATTCGGCTACGAGAATCCCACATGGGATAATTCCGTTGTGCGTCAACGACATGAAGTACTTTGTTAATATCAACTTTAAGTTCATGCCTATAGTCAAAATACCGTGCGTATCCGTCTGAAAAATGCCGCTCCCGCCTTGTCCTGATCTTTTGACGATATTTTATATCTGATATTGTATTGGAACGACTATAATTCTCTTTGATAAAATGAACCACAAAACTTAACTTTTGACCCACAGCAGGTACAACATTGCGTTTCGAAAATACGCTCCTCCCAAAATCATGCGCTATGACTGACAGATTTTTAGGGCTAATACGTGCCTCCAAGAAATCACGATGTCGAGGACGAACCGACGACTGCAAAGCAAATTTACCATAATTCAAACCAATGGGGTCACCACCTTGAATAAAAAGGTTTTTCTTATTTTGATATGTTTCAAAATTTTCAAAACCTTTTAATTGATTGATTTGGACAAACTCACGCCGTATACGGTTTTTCAACAGAATATATAGATAAAAATATGGTGCCGTTTGCCATGCAAGGGTATCTCGTTGGAAATATCGCAAAAAGAAACGATACATTAACCGCCGCTCTCCTTGATGGATAATAAAAATATTATCACAATTAGAAATCGTTTCTGGATTTGCTAATAGAGCATAGTCAATGGCATGCCCTTCCGGCGTATGAAGAGCCCATACACGATAGGCTGCAGTCATGGAATTAATGTCTCTGTAAATATCTCTAGCCGTTAACTCATCTTCAAGAATATCAAGCACTCTAGGAATATTCCAACTATGCTTGCCATCTTCTTTATTATGTTTATTCTTATTATCCAAATCCGGTTGTAGACCAAGAATAAAAATCTGAAAAAGACATAATCTTAACCATGCGGCCGATATACATAGTCGATGATATGGATATATAACTTTTGTTCCAACCGTTGACAATGTCACATCTTGGAAACAATCATTCTCTGAAAACCATTTATCTCTATCAATATTCAGATTATTGGTGATATTTATCCAATTGAGATGAAAGACATCCGAAGTCGCATTATAATGAGCATGCGTATCAGCCACCCCGCGATCAAGCACATGGTTGATATCCGCATCATCATGTGCTATAGTATCTGGCCATATGAATAAATGCGTTTTTTCATATAGTTCCTCTGCATCTTTTGCTGCGAATAACGCCGTTGTGAAGATATCTTCACCAACGTACGTTGTAACATCCTTCCATCGGAACAAGTTTCTAAATCGAAGAACCGGTTCCTTGTCTGAAATATCACCACGCAAATCAAGCAATTGTGCTGCCATATGACGTACAAGCAGAAAAGTACGGCTTATATATGGAATAGTATGTGGGGATTGCTTATCATTCTCCAGCATCAACCAGTTATGCATTACGCTATCTTGTAACAGCCTTGCCTCTGTCGTTGTAAATGCGGTTTCACGCCAACGCACTAAGTGCGGCAGAATATCCATAAAGACATCCCGCTGTGCTATATCACGACAATCCCTGATGACCTGTACCGCTGTTTCTATTGGGTAGTCGTAGAATAACGCTTTTAATGTGGCGCGCTCAAAATCCATATTGCATTATACCACATCTAACTATTACACATCCAGTTCTTGCTGAGTATCCGATTTTACTCCATAAATGCCATCAAATTCTCCATCTGATATCGTCTTCAACAAGAATGTAATAATTGGTTCGAGAAATTTAAATGGGATAGAATAACGACTCTTCACTTGTTCATTAGGTGCATATAGAGTTATTTTAAGATTGTGGATAGCGGAATACAAATAACGGATATTATTCCTGTTAGAGCCTGTTTTGTGAATATTTCTATCTCTTTTTACTGCATCTAGAATTGCCATTAGAACCGTATCAGAGCGAACTGCAGCGTCTGAAATGAGCCCATGCATCTCTAAATTTAATGCACTTTCTCCTCTACCACCCTCTTCTTTTCTGCAGATTTCAAGCATTCTGTTCAGCAAAGAATCACATTCCGGATCTGATGCAAGCTTATAAAAATCTGGATAATAAACTGCTAATTTCTCATAAGCCATTTTGTAATTGATTATATTATAAAATATAGACATCACATCAAAACGCCAATTTTTTGTATCTGAGTTAGCCGGTCTCAACGCTAAAATTTCAGATTGGCGACGTTCACCAAATTTCACTGCATCTGAAGTACTGCTTTTTACGGGATAAGTAGTAGTTAAGGCAAAGAATTCGCACAGATGAAGCCGTTTATAAAAATCTTCATTCCTTTCTTTATTATCCTCCACCATCTTTTTTAATTCTGAATAGTTGCGCTTTAGTATACTGCCATCCAACACACGAATGTCACGTGTCTCTTTTTTAGTGGTATTATTGCCTGTTGCTAATGGCAATAAGTCTCCAGGCATATATGTAAAATAAGACCCATTAACTAATCGTTGCATCATATTCAATTGCTGTAAATCCGTATCGTATTTGTATATAGATGGATCATTAGGTTCTTTTTCCATAAACAAATGTTTAGTGTCTAGAGAAACGATATCATATGTCTCATATAATTTGATTGCGTAAAAGGCACGAATAAAGAATATCAAATTTGAAGTGTTGATATTAATTGGTATTTGATCTAGCCGTTGCATTATATAAAAGACATCGCCTATGGAAATATTGTATATCGTATTGCGAGGATCCAAAATACTTTTCAACAATCCATCTGCTTCATCCACACTATCTGTCTCTTTGGGAAATTTATGTGCAAGATGAGTTACTACATCCTTATTTATAAGGCTATAGTCATTGATTTTTACTAACTCTGAAACAAACTTATAATCTTCTGAATTAAGACACTCTATCCATTTATGAAAGAAATACTGCTTGAAAATACGTTTATTTTCCACATTATCCTTATTCTCGCTATCTTTTGCAGGCGACATATCATATAAGGTTCCCAAGAGATGTCGTAAATTACGCATATTAGTAGGAACAATCGGAGATAAAGCTCGTCCGTTTACGAAAATATATCGTGTCTTTTGAAAAATCAACCATACAACAGCATCCTTAACCGATTCATACGGATGCTCTTGGTTATTCTTGTCGATTATTACTACACTACGTTCGGCAATTTCTGAACCTGATGGCATCCATACCCTATGGCTTAGCGGAAGAAGTTTAGTAATATAATGATTTGCCATCTCCAGCACTCCATCTCTGTCAATAATATCCTTATTCGTATTTTCGCGTAAATATGAAGCGATAACTTCATTCATTTGTTCAATTTTAAGGGCAACAAGAATGATACACCTTTGCGGGTTACATAAATATTTACGCATCTCCTCTGCCATTTGATAGCCTTCGGACATATTTAAATCCAAATCATCTATACATATAACAATACGTTCTGCATTGAAATGTTTAGCATATAAATTAAATAGTTTATCAATCTCTTCTTTGAGTTGCATTCCTGCGGCCAACTTATCCAATTCCTCTAATTTGTCATAAATAGAATCATCTGTATTCTTTCGGATAATCGATAGACAATTCTTGACCCGGTCAAATTGCTGCAGCAATTGAGTTTTGTCTATTGACAAAATAGATTTTTCATCTTGACGGATTTGAGCTCGCAGCTCCCCATACATCTTACCTAATAGCAGTTCTATGAGATTGTGTTTTGCATCAAAAAAAGCAGGATCTATCACATCCAACACGCGAACTTTTGAAGGATGAAAACCTTCTGGATACGGAAATACCTTTTTAGCCCTTTCATATACATCCTCTTCCCCGCGTAAGATATTCTGAACTGTTTTTAATAACGAAGTTTTTCCTTCACCACGATCACCACATATAGCGATAATATTAGAAATATCATCATTTCTGCTTTCCCATATACGAGAGAATATTTCGAAAGCATGTTGATATTTTTCATAAAATACTGACTGAGAAAAGTTCTCTCTCTCAATAATTACGCCACTTTCTTGGCCTGCGTAAAATCGTATCGGTTCCATATGTCTTGAATATTTTAAGGTTACTACTTTTTATTTATTTAATAATTTGCCATTAGTTTTGTAACGTTTGCCATAATTAATGTAATAATGTTTCGAGTTTATTGAGAAGAACTTTGAATCCTTCCATATACGATGCGCTTGTACATTGAGCCGCCAAGCTTGGTAATAATTTCTCTTTCAAGTCATTTTTAACTTTTGGGAAACTATTAAATGTTGAGTTCTGTTCAAAATCTTCTACTATTTCTTTTATCGTAATTGCTCTTATTGTTGTATTGCTAAAATAATCTTCAATCACAAAATCTTCTTGATCTCCTCTGTTATTGGGTAGCATGAGAAGCATGGTATTGGGCTTCGATATATTCCTCTCTGTATTTAAGTCTTCTTTTCTTAAGTTATCATTATGCAAGACTCCTTTTGCGCACTTTAATCCGCCTCCGTCTCGATCTACGAGTACCACGATTTTTCTATTATCGATATTTGGAATACGAGCCAATATCTCGTTCACACAATCCGGATCAGTGCCGCCCACAGATATGAAGTCTGTTTGATTATGTAATGTTGGATATAACGCTCTAAATAATTCTATCGCTTTTTTGATATAAAGGCAATCTGTCTTCCCCTCTGTGAGAACGATATGTTTTGTGGTAAACAACATGTAAAATAATTGCTCTTCTGGGACTAAAGTTTTTGCTGCATCAAATTGGTTGTTAACAATACTGCCTACACCGTGATTTAAAAACATTATGGCATCTTTGGTTGGAATATATTTACAGATAGACGGTGAATGTGTAGTAAGCACCGTCTGTCCTTTGAATTGTTCAATAGCATCAAGTATCTTCTTTTTGTTTCCGACATGCACATGGGCATCCGGTTCATCCAATAGTACAAGAGAATTATCATCCGCTAATATCTGCGTAATGCACTCTATCAGAATCATTTTTTTCTCGCCCTCACTCAAATTATCAAAATCGACATCGCCAATCTTAATCTTAATATCTGTAATTAGTTTATCGATTGTTTGACCTTCTTCGTTTCTCTCTGGCATAGATAACAAATAAAGAAACTGGAAGACTCGTGCTGGATCTTCATTTGTTCGTGCCCCAAACATCATCATATCCGTTGATGCTATCTCATTGGCGTTAATCTCGTCTTGAGCGTTTTGATCCTGTAAAGCTTTTAAACTGTCATACCATCGGCACGCATAATGATCTTGGAAAGTTTCACGTTTTGCCGCGTCAACCACAAAGCGAATCGTTACATTGCGAATATCTGCTATACCTAAATTATCACGTAGGAATTGTTTTGCATTCTCTTTAGATGAACAAACTAGAGCAATAAAAGCTGTCTTCCAACTATACTTGTTAATATACATTATCCTTGGATAATATGTAACATCGCGTACAGCTTTTTTAAAATATTGCATATAATATGGCTCGTATGCTTCTTTCCATAAGCGCGTATCTTCTCCGCTATAGCAAGCAATAACAGATGACGGATATAGCATCTCGCCTCCAGATGCTATGACTCCATTAATTTTTGCTTGCCCATTTTTCCTGAAATATTCCGTCCCATCTATCTCGTACGTTATCTTGTAATCAAAAGGTACCTTCTTTTTATCAAACAGCAATCCCTTAAATATCAAACTAATTGCCTCTAATAAGTTACTTTTACCGGAGCCATTTAAACCAATAAGAGCTACATAGCCGTTACTCTCTGAAAAATCAAATGTCTGATCATGGATATTCTTGTAATCCTTAATATAAACTGATTTTAAGCGAAACATATGACTTTATTATATATTTTTTGTTCAAATTGTTTGTTGGCTTGCACCCGCAATTCGAATGCTTGTTTTTGGAAAATAGTTTGTTCGTCATGCATAGCATCTATAGAAGTCACTATTTCATTTTGAATTTTCGCATTAGGTACCGGTATTTGCAATTGCATAATTTTCTTCTGAGAGATAGATGGTTGAGCCGATTTGCTTTTATACTGATTTATATTTAGTGCACTCAATGCTACTTTCAGATACTCCCACGTTACTTCATCTGATATTTTATCTACCTTTAGAGCGTTATCTGTAATCCAATATTTACCATCTATCAAATGAACATTTCCGCAATACTCTCCTACACGGCCAATAACTATTCTTTTGCCAGAATAACAATATTGATCATGGGTACCTATCAATCCGTTCCCACCATATACATTATACTCCCCGCCACTTTGATTCTTAGTAGGGAGGAATTTACCACTCTGTATTTCTATAATATCCTGTAGAGGACGCAAAGGATATAATCCCGCATAATTAAAAATCGCAACGTTCCACACATCCCATCTTAATATTTTTGATCTTTGAACAAAATATAATTTTCCCACAAGGTGTTGGGACACCGGACTCTTTAATCCTAATTTATTTTCCAAATACGCTTCTATTTGCTTCCCTACATCTTTTGCTCGTTCTACACATTCATCTGCTTGCTTGTGCGCTTTGTTATATTTGGAGATAATATCGTTTTGCTCTTCAAGCGATGGCAATGGGATTTGCTGGGCCAGAAATGAATCAATATCTATACGCTGCCTATTGGTTGTACCGCTACTGCAACTTTGCGCATATTCCACAAATGGTTTCGTCGCAGAAAGAAGAGATAAATATTCAGGACTTATCTTTTCAGTATTAACATCAAACAATGGAAAATCTGCCGTAACGACAGCACCGTCCAAGTCTTTTGTCACAACACCGAATGCGCCATTTCTCGCGTCAATCTTGGACATAATAAATTGCCCTTCTTTTGCAAGATACTGTTTTTTTGTTTTGATGTCTTTTCCTAGTTTAACACCACGCAAGACAGCACCACCACCATTCGTTTTTAATGTAATTTGTTTATATCGGACTTCGTCCTTTATTGTTACAAGAATTGCGCTTCGCTGAATAACATCACCTATCCTTACAAATGGATATTGGTTTGTGAAACCAAGCCCCCTATTCAATAAATGAGTAACACCCCATTCCGTCATAGATTGAAATGGTGCAAACTGCAAATATTTATAGTTTTGTAGCATAGATATTGTATTACCACAAGTTATTTTCCTTGCGATACTTGGTAAACTCCGGTTCTAAATACTCTAGTTCATTTTCTATCTTTGTCCCCGTCGTACTTATTCCGGCCCTCTGTACTTCTGCTATTGGAATTTGGTAATCGAAACGTTCCTTAATAAGTTTTTTAGTCTCAATTTCTACTGCATTATTGATTTCCTTTAGACGAGTCTTTAATCGAATATATTCTTCTTTCGTGATGTTATTCTTACCCTGTTTTCCCAATTGTGCGACAATACTTGATAACTCTTTTCCATAAATTCCATCTACTTCTTTGCGAGCATCAAATGCTACCGCTTTATATTGTGCAGTCTCCTCATCTGTGAATTTTTTCAAGAATATCAGTGAAGACTTGACAGTCGCACCGGAAGCCATAAATACATCTTGGGGTAAAGACACTATAAGCAATATTTTCGCTTTACCCTCTACATAGTCACGCACATCTTGCAAATTGGGAGTATTCAGCACGCCATCCGGCAAAACGATGCCCATTCGCCCTCCTGGCTTCAATAGGTTAAGACACCTCTCAATGAACATCACCTCTGTCAATCCGGTAATCTTTCCCAAGTCAAACAAATCCAGAATTGGTTTGTTGATATGTGTACTTAACCGTTTTTGTGATGCGACATAAGCCTCTCCGAAACGATTCTTGTTTTCTATATATTCATTTTTATCTGTGGTCACATCGGCTTCTGTCACCATCTGCTTATTGCTAATATGCGAACCAAAAGGCGGATTCGTTAGGATTACATTAAATCGGCCGTCAAACACGCCCCCTACATCCAGCAGACCATCGTGATGATAAATACCCCCATGACCATCTCCGTGCATAATCATATTCATCTTAGCCGTGCGTGCCATACGCGGATTCGCATCCGTTCCGAATATATAATCATGCGATAACCGGTGTAGTCTCTCCTTGACCGACCCAGAAGCATTGGTTTGACTTTCCGCATCATTCTCTATCTGCTTGCGCAAAAACTCAAATGCATTAATTAAGAATCCTCCGCTTCCGCAGCATGGGTCACATATCAATTCTCCTTCTCGCGGCTCAAGCACTTTAACCATAAATTCCACTACTGTACGAGGAGTAAAAAATTGCCCCAGCTCGCCTCTAAAAGTACGACCAAGTACTTGTTCATACGCGATGCCCTTCACATCATCTGCAGTATCAGATAGATTAAATGGCTCTAATTCCTCTAATATCTGTTCAAAACTATTTTCTCGAATACGCAGAGTTTCACGACCCTCAAATAATCCGGCTGCTTGATGGTCTGCTTTTGTCCGTTCAAATAATATTTGATAGTAAGCATTCCCTTCTGTATCTACTGCATTTTCCTCCCTTTCTTTCTCGTACAGTTCACTCGAGAACACCTGTCTTCCATTTTTTCCACGTTCATATCGAATCTTGACAAACAAAATCTTGCTTATCTCATCGAATGCTGCCTCTGGAGACAACTTGTCATTATTGCGGATGATATTATGGCATTTAGTTAAGGCTTGTGAAAAATCTTCTCGTGAGAAGTCTCGGCGCTGCTTCAGCAATCTCTCTATTTTGCGTTTTTCTCCTGCCACTTTAGCACTTGGTATTTCGACAATCTCATCAACATGTGCTATACCTTCATCCTTTGCTGGTACTTTATACACACGAGATTCTTTCTTGTTTACGGCAACAAAAAATTTCGCTCTTTTGTCATGTGCCTCGCAGAGTCCATCCTTATAATCATCCAAGCAGACCTGCATTTCATCGCCCTTACATTGGATGTATACTAATGGAGCCGCATCTTTGCTCTTATCCTTCATGCTACCCCACACCACAATATCACACGCCTCCTCACAAGAATTATGTGCATCGTTTTCTTCGTTTAGATACATCTGATCTGACGAATATCCGTAAGCATTCATCAAACGTTGTACGTATAATTGACGAACCTCTTCATTATTGTTTTTTCGTCCTGCCATAATATAAAATCAATTCAGCGCGCAAAGGTACGAAAAAAAAATGAGATGTGCAAGAAAATAGCCAAATATTCGTTAAAAAAATTAGATTTTTAATCTAAAAACGAAGATTGGGCTTTTTTTGATTGGTAATTGATTTTCAGTTTAGAGGACGCTGCGCGATAGGTTGCTTACGCTTGGCGAAAAGACCCGATAGCATCTTTGCTTCTTCGTTAACTACTAACTCTAATTGTTCAAACTCCTTTTGACTAATATACCCGAGGTCGCATGCAATATCTAGTTGAGAGAACACCTCCAGTAAAGAGCCATAGGAGATGTTATAGAAATGCGCTTGGTCTTTTTGCGAGTTGCGTCCGGAACCTTCTGCAATATTTGAGGGGATAGAGATTACTGCACGTCGCAGTTGGTCACTCAAAGCGAACTGTTCCTCTTTCGGGAACTTCTTTAAGAGTTCGTATATTTGCTTTACCAACTCCTTCGATTTAATATATACATTCAGATTCCGAAAGGTTGTCATGATTGTTTTTGATTGCGAATTCGGCACTGCTAATATCATCTTCTTCTCAAAAAACGAATCCCTTAATTTTGCGTTTGGAGCGTGATGTGGATTGATGGCAGGATTTATGCCTTCTTAATTATTGCGCTTCATTTGCATTATCTTCTTTTACATTCTTTGTATATGCTTATTTTTTTCAATTTGGTGGTGAAATTTTCAACACGAATCTAAGATTTAGAACGGCAGATCTGATGATTCCTTGGTCTCCACAGTCCTTTGGACAAATGAGTCCTTCCATTGAGAAGGCTTAATGTCCTGGACTCTGCCCTCCTCACCAAAAACTTCGTTTGATATAGTTATCGTTATCGTTTCTTTCTCTGTATTTCGTTTCCACACATAATCAAAAGGATTCTCTCTTCGATAACCATATGCAGTAAATAAAGCGTTTATATCAGACTCCCCCTCTACATATATGTTATACGATATAGACAAAGCCTTACGTAACGCAGCTACTATTGGATGATTAACACGCGTTATCTTTAATATTTCTTCTTTATTCTCCACATTATCATCTTTCAAATACTCAACCAATTCTCTCAACACTTTAGCTGTATCACTTATATCGCGCATTACCAATTGTTCTTGTTGGCGCTCATTATTAATGATATATTGTTTAAACAAACCCGCTAATTGCTCACGCAAATAACGTATTATATCATCTGCTGTTTCAAAATCCTTAATATTGTTATTGTTATGAAGATTCTTAACTTCCTCAATGAATTTATATATAGATGGATTATCTACATATTTGTATGTTACCGCAGATAGACTTTTATTTAAGACGTAGGTTTCATACTCAGTCGCAACCTTTTTATCAATAAAGATAAAAACTTGCTTATTATTCTGGAGTGCCGTTTTTAATTCTTTCTGCGAGATTGAATAACCAGCTCCTCGTTCTTCACCGTTAGCCTTACTGCCAAAACGTCCTCCAATAATAGACACCAAAATATCAATATTTTCTATCTCTTTATAGCAGTACTCTTGCAACTCTTCATCTTTTCCATAAGGAATATCACCTTCTTCATTTCTGACAGGTTCATATCCCAAAGATTCAATAAACTTATCTAGTTCAACACGAATTTGTCGCAAATCATAGAACGTTGAACTAATAAAAATTCTAGGTTTAGCCATTATTTACCTCCTTTTTTACGCTGTTCTTCCAACCAATAATTCATTTGTACATTATACAAATCCGCATGATAACAACTATGCGTTTTATTCTCAATAAATAGTTTTTTATATTCCTCAGACAAGTTAATATATATAACATGAGATATCATCACTGTTCTATCATAAGAAGAAGAATTGCCGTAAGAAGCCAAATGGCAGGCTTGATTCACTACGTCCCCCATCCATACGACATCATTGATTCCTGATCCTTTATAACCTGCCTTTACCATTAATGCACGTCCATAATCAAGTCCTATCCCTACCTGAATATTTTTATATCCTTTGCCTGATAATTTGTAATTAAGCACATCTATCAAAGACTCTAATCTTGCCAGTACAATTATTAATTGATTAATTTGCGCTTTAGTCGTTGTATTATACACCCCCCAAACAGCATCGCCTTGGATACTCACCTCTGACACTGTACCAATCGACCTCATTATTGCTATCGATTCCGATATAAACGTTCGGTAAATTTTTGCCAACACCGGTCGTTCATGATCATCTGTCAAATCACTACTACCGCATATATCAATAAATATAGCAGCACAATTAACATAAAAACCGTTTGTATATGTCAATTCACTTCGGACCGGTATTGATTGACGCTTCTCAAACGTCTCTGTAGAATTCAACACCTCATCCATACGCTCAAGCGAAGCGTTAAAATCATATTCACTGATAGTTGTTTGCATATCTCAAATTCGCGTTTAAAATGTACATCTATTAGATTACAATAAAGAATAATGACACCACAAAAAGGACTAAACTAATCAATGCCCAGCAAAGCCATCGAATGCCTGAGTTATAGTCCGCAAACTTCTCCGCGCAGCGTTTTGCATTGATATATGTTTGAGACAGCAAATCTTCGTAATAATCACCATCACCCTCCTTCTCTACTGCCTGCTTGAATAATTCGAATTTTTCATACTTGGATATATTATTGAAGTGAACTAGAGAATCTTGCTTTATATCATCACCATAGGTTTTCTCCTTGGTTTTTGCGATAAGTACTTTTATAAACTTACTTAAACTTATGCCGATCAGCACCATCGTTGCTACGAACAACAGTAAAGCAGTACAATTCAGCAATGAGAAATAGTATCCCTCCCCTGAGCATGAACATGCTTTGATCACTAGCTCCACTAAGCCATCTAACTTTTCCAACACCCAATCCGTTCCTATTACAAAAGTAGGAACCAGCAACGCAACTGTCATGATGATAGATGTCTTATTATCGCAGGCCTTAACCCACTCGATAATGCGATCCATCCGACTAATTTGATCTGAGATTTTTTCTGTCATACTGTATTAAATTTCGATATAATAAGATGTCTTATGTATGGTTTCTGTATTCCCATTGTATACCATATTACTCTGTATCCACATTGACTTAAGCAGTCCCACGTCGTCATGCGTGTAAACCATCGCACCATCTAACTTCTGATATAATTTATCCGATATGCCGATATGGTACGGATGCTTACACTTATCACTAATTTTAGTTGCTCTATTCACTCCATTCCCAATCCATATCAGGTCCTTATTTACACTACCGCTAATACCGACTTTTTTTGCAAGAACTTTCCCATAGTCTATACCAATACCGAAATCTAAATTACTAAGCCCCCTCATAAGAGGATTTACGATATCAGTAATAGCATAACTCATTCTCATTGCCGAACAAATCGCTTTGCTTATTGTCTCCTCCTCGGTTCCCATATAAAAAACCAATAAGCTATCGCCATTAAAACTGCGTATTTCTCCTCTATCATGATTCGCAATTCTCACTATCGCATTATAAAATGCGGATAGTAATTTTGCCACATTAGCATAACGATGTGCATCTAACAACTCTGACGAATGCCGTATATCTATATAAAGTACCGTCGCATAGAAAGACTTACCAACATTATTAAATGTCAAGCTAGCAGTTTCAAGCGTAGGAACAACACTAATCGGATTCTCCAGGAACTGCTCGTCACGTATTGATTTTGTTCTATCCTCAATTTGCCTTCTAAATAAGTTCATTTGTATTTCACATTCTAGAATACCTATATGGATAATATTTACTCTGTTGTATCATCCGACTTTTTCGCCTTCCTACTCTTGATTTTCTCTATTAGATCTTTCTTGCCATTCTTCGTAAATCCCCATAGAAACCAGGCAGAAGCTGCAGTTAATACAGAGGCAATACAAATGGACACGTACAACACATCCACCCATTTAGCTTGCTTAGTGAAATCAATAGCAAATAGCGATACACCCGAGGATAGAAATAATGTTGTAGTTGCAATCGCTATATCGAAATATATATCTATTACCGAATATCGCTGCAACACATCTAACTCCGTTTCCGTCACCTCGAATATTACTATTTCTTCTATCTCGTGCCTAACAGCAATCGTATCGCCAAATCCGTTATTTTCCCTCATGATGCACCTCCTTTACAACCTTGTTTAACAAATCGGATTGATCAACATAAAGGCTCCACGCGAAAGCTATCTTATTGTCAAATCGGAAAACAATACAATGGCCACGCTCTTCTCCCGCCACGTCATTGCGAATCTTACTCATATCTAATGAACTGTTTTCGCAAGACAGCAAGTACACATTATCCATAATAGAATTTACATCACCGATTTTTTTTAATCGATCAAGCATAGATTTCTCGATGCTGCTATTAGCATCGCTTAGCACAACAATAAAATGCTGTTTCTCTTTCGTTTCCATAACCTATTTTTTATAGTTATTTACAATATCCTCAAGTTTATTTTGTATTTACGAGTTCTGTAACAATCTGCTCTTTTTCGCTCAGCGCGCATACATGTACTCATCTACGCGCACATTGATCATACTAATTTGGGTGCAAAGATATAAAAAAATTCCTACATATGCAAGCATATGGGGAACTTTTTGATTTTTTTCTTCGTTTTGTCGCTCAAATCGATAAAAACAGCAGCAGAGTTCCGTCAATCCATATGCCATCTTGTCAGTATTTTCTCTTTGGCACACTTTTTGTCGCTTAATATGTAAAGATACTAAATTGCATCTTCTCGTTACTTGACATTGTTGGACCTGTTTTACTAGATGATCTCCAACCATATATTGTGGTTCTTAGATTGATAGGATTACTTGTAAATTACATTGTGAAACTCATTAATAAAAGAAAGGAGGCTCTTATGAGAAAAATCATCGAAGCAAGACATAGTCTATACATCTCATTTAAAAAGTTGGGGGTTCTGGAGATCGTGTAAAAAGCGGTTCAACTGACGAAAAGAGGAGACCCCTCCACTCAAAAATAACGATTCTATTATATTGCAAAATAGTATGTCAAATTTGTTGACATACTATTTTTTTATCCTTTCTAACTTCGTTTCTTATATATCGCGAATAGCATCCAAACTACTGATTAATACTTCTGCAAATCTAGCTTGAACTTGAGCGCTCCCTCCCGGGAAACTATCGCTTCTTAATGTAATGTGGTTGGCTTCTAACTTAACCTTTAATGCCTCAAAACACAAAGCAAAGAACTTCTCATCTAATGCCTTCATTCTTCTCCCTTTTTCACACAACTGAGGCATGGCCTTCATTATGCCTAAAAAACCGGTAGTCTTCCATAAGATATTTTCATTCGGATGATTCCACTCTTCTGGAAATGTATTTTTTAAAGCAGTAAAGCAATTATATAAAATCTTAGCAATAACTGTATCTTTTTCTTCTATATAGTAGTCTCTAAAAGGCAACGACGTATCTCTATCCAATGGTTCATTACGCTTAACCTTTATCATATCCTCTTTAGGCTTTTTGGAAATTAACGACAATACTGCCGTTGCAAACGTTCCTTGAGAAAGAGTTGCATTTACTTGCCCTTCTTCTTTTTTCCCTAACATCTTCAATCTGCCATAGAAAGGAGAATCTTCCTGACTATTCATAACTCGGGCTATGTAATGTGCAGTCTTCTGAGGAGAATGATATTTTGAGTTCTCGAATAAGTCGTATATCAAACTAACGGATACTTTCGTCTGGTTGCTGTTTATAGTGGCAAAGATGTACGCTTCTTCTTCTATTGTTAAACCAAACATAAATACGACCGGCAACACAAATTTATCTCTATATTCTGAATTCTCAATCCCCCACAAACGATGCTGACCATCTAACACATTTCCTATGATCTTATTTTCTTCATAAGAAATCGTATGATTATTTGCATCTAAAACCACATCGTCCTGATTTCGAACACTTACTACGATTGGTGTTGGAAATACTGCATCCGGATCTGAACAGTATTTTCCTATTTCTACAATTCTACTTTTAGATCTTTCTCGCTGAATTCCAGTTTCATTATCAGGTGTTCGCTGGTTTACATCCACAATAGAGAGCAAATCCATTGCCTGAATCGCACATAGATAAAAGGTGCCGATTGGTTGTTGAACCTCAATATAATTTAGAGTTTTCATAATGCGATCCCCTTTCCGTCATCTTTTGATGAATGAATATCTGACTCTATTTTTTTAACATCTTCATTCTCACTTTCTTGATAATCATCCGCCAATGCGCTATATTCATCCGGATGAATATTCAAATAATTTAAACCAAATGCATAGATAGAAGCCAATACCGTGATGATAAAAAACGTCAATTGCCAGCCGTCAGCAGTCACATCCTTATTTTTTAGGGAGGCAAAATTAAGCACCTCTATGTTTTGGGATGAGAAGGCGTAAAATACAGCCGCTAGAATTAGAGTAAAGAACAGCAACGTAACAAAGACCATCTTAAGTTTATTAAAAGTCGGTTCTTTCTTATTCAGAATGCTGATAAACAATGGACTTATTAATGATGATATCATCACTAAGGCAAATATATAGAAATTACCGGAGGCACTTTCCGGACATAATGCAGCTTGAAAATCCCAACCCTGAAAAATTACACGGTTAATAACATTAATTATAGTTCCCAATTGACTTGCTACCAATGTAAACATAAGCCAAATAAACATATCTACCTTATGGTCTTTACAAACCTTAAATGGTCCGACTATCCCCTTTAGAATCACCTTCCAGTCCGGTTCTTGATTTCCACTTTTATTCATATTCATTCACTTATTTATCATATTCCATATTTGGTTCATGCCCCCTTCTAACAATAAGTATGCATACATATAATCGTATGCTCGCTGCAGTAGTTGCGAACCTTCCTCTTTTCTTCCGTTCTCCGTTATTCTATCGGGAACGGAAGTTCGCCAAAGAAATCATTAACTGCCGTCTTAGATATATCCAAATATTCAAAGTGCGCAAGGCCTGCGTCCTTTAACCAATGATACGTCTTTTGTGCTTTACTATCTGCTGATACGACATAATCAATCTTTTCAAGTTCTGCTTGAGCGAACATTTTTGAATCATTTAATACTATTGCCCTGGATGCATCCGGCTCTTGCTTTCTACATGATGCCACCAGACTCCCGTACGTCCCTGACTCCACAGCATGCCCAAAATTAAAAGGTATTATTTGGAGCATTGCCAATGGAAGATGATTCACATCATCCTTGATAGCATATTCCGAAATAGCTATGGTTGAAATAGCCATGTCATAATGACGAGTCACAAATGAGTTAAAGAACTCATACGCTCTCTCATGGAATAGCGCACTCTCCGACACGAGGTTAATAAGGAACGATGTATCTAACAACAAATATAATTCTTTATCCTTCATAGTCTCCTCTCACCTCATGCAACCATTGTACAGGATCCTTAACATCTGCCCAGATAGGAGATGCCTTCCTGATACAATCTTTGAGATATTGCTCGTTATATCTATTGGTATAATCCATAAAACTTATTAGTTTGAGACTACTTTTATCCATCTCATATGTAGTCACATTCTGTCTTCCCTTCACATAAACTCCACATTCATGATATACAATATTCTTCTCTAAAGAAGCAAGCATGTCTTTATCCACATCAATGGTCAATAATTCTCCCTTGTACCGCAATCGTATAGTTCCATCTTTTGCACCTCCTGCATTTTCTACCGTTCCGTACAAATAGTAATCAGCATCTACCCATTGTGCATCCAATCTCTTATAGTTTGTCATTGGAGATATCAACAAAGAATCACTGTTTTCTGATGTGCATATTTCATAGGTATATCCCTGAGAGATAGCTTTTGTCTGAATCGCTTCGATATGAGATGCCAACTTGTCATCTACATTTTCCATATGAGGATTGGAGGCTACAAGTTGAAGCAAAGTAGCGGCTATCATTACTTGTTGCTTGGTCGAATAAAACAACTGGCGCACAGAACCTTCTTGTATTTCCAGCGAAATAAGGTCATTCGATTTATTAGTATGCCCCATGACTCCACATACGACATCTATCATATCGCGGAGCTCACGGATATCGTAGGTCTCAGGTCGTAATTCCTCATTTCCAACCTTTCCTCTTATATGAATCTCTATGTAGTTATTAGATTTCACGCTGCAAAATTACAAAAACAATCTCATATATGCAAATATATGGACTTAAAAATGATTTTTTTTTAATTTTGTCACTAAAATCATAATAAATGGCACATACGTTGCCGTACATGCCACTTTAAAATCTCCCATTGGGTTATTTCTTAACCCCTTGGTACTCCTCCTCGCGGGCAAACTCCTCGTACATGTACCAAAACTCTGTTTTAGTAGGAAGTACTCGGAGCAGCTCCGAGGTTCTATGTGTTGCGGGCAACACTCGAAGTGCCATCCGAGGCACTTCTTCACCCGCAAAAATTAAAATTTCCGGGGACCCCAGGCGTCATTCACCAGTGACTGCCGCCTTGGCGAGCTTCCAGAGATACTTCTTCCAGGTTTTTGCCCCCTTCGGATCATCTTTCTGAGCCAAGTAGTTCACTTGGTCCTGAGAGAGCGTACTGAGGTTCTTTGCACGAGCATTGACCCACTCCATACGCTCGGTGAAGAGCGTACGGATCTCAATCTCGTGGTCACTCACCGGAGTCGAGCGCATTACTTTTTTGCGGATGTACATACGGTTACAATTAGTGTTCGTTGTCTCTGCTACGCGGTGGGTGCCGAGGAGCATCTTCGCGCAGCTGTGCTGTCCGTTCTTTCCGGGTTTTGACAATGCGCCGGAAACGGAATCAATACCGGCGCTCCATTCTACTTTTGCCATTCACGTTCGGCAATCGGATCGCAAAGGTCGATACCACTCCGCTAAATCGAAAGGGCGACCGATGCCTCCGCTCTCCCCAAAAATTAAAATTTTCGGGGACCCTCTATGCCGATTGAGAGGGGATAATAGTTAATAATTTAGGTTAATTGGTTTGTTTGTCAAAAATTGCCAAAAATGTTCCCAAAATTCTTTGCTAGGGAAACACTTTCACTTCTTCTTCCCTTGGTAGTCCTCTACCTGCTTGGTAGTGAATGTTACCGTGGAAGACTTGTCCCCGTCTTGGGTGACATACGTCTGTGTGGTTGTGATGGTTCGCCAAGCCTTGCAGGACGTCAGTCCCATGCAAGCTGCAAAGCTAATCAGCATCATAAATCCGCAAATAAACTTTCTCATCTTTCTTCGCGTATTTGGTTAGTAATTCTTTGATAATTTCTACGCCTTTCGGCGTCATGAGGATGCAACCCTTCGAATGCTCGGGTATCGTGCCGGTATGAATCCGGATGCCGGATCGGCCTTTGACACCATCCACCAGCGGCATCATCTTCCTAAACTTCGGAGACCAAGTCATCTTTAGTTCGTACTTGCCGCATGGGATGATGTACTCGGTATTCTCAAGAGTAGGAAGGACATTATTCGTGCCGGAGATTGTGCCGCGAACGGCTTTCTCTACACGTTTAAGCCGCTTGAGGTGGAGTGTTATCGCCATCGTTCTTGCGCTTATAAACGTAATCGATACCGAACAACGCGCCTGCAAAGGTGGCAATCTCACCGAAGCCGACGAGGAGGGACTGATGGATCTCGCCCTGTGGGGACACAAATGCCCCACAGAACAAGAGTACCAATCCGCCTATTGACAACACCGCTGCGGTCAACAATTGGATGTCAAGATTCTTCATAATCTTAATTGTGTTCTATGCTCTCGCTTAACCTGCTACTCGCAGCGCTTGAGCTCGGAGTGCCATTCAAGGCACTCCTTCACCTTTCATCAACTGCGCGGATGCTCTTGGTCGTAGGCAGCACCCTCGACCATCCAATACCAAGCTTTGAGGGTCTTCTTGCCTCCCGCAAGATCTTTCTGCGCGATGAAGGCCATCTGATCCTGCGTGATCTTACTCAGGTCTTTCGAGCGGGTGGCTACTGCTGCAGCGACTGCCGTGAAGCGGACACGAGCGAAGAGCTCATTTGCGCCCGGACTGGTGCTGCGCTCTACTTTCTTGCGGAGGTAGATGCGGTTACAATTCGGGTTCTCCGTAGCCGCTTCACGGTGCGTACCGAGCAGCATCTTTGCGCAGCGGTGCTGTCCATTCTTTCCTGGTTTACTGAGCGCACCCGATACGCTATCGATACCCGCGCTCCATTCAACATGAGCCATTTTTCTCCTTTCTTTTAAAAATTAGTAATAAAAATTTTGGGGTCCCCAGCGTAAACCGAATGTAATGTTTGCGATGGGGAAAGCGGAGGCATGAGTCGCCCTCACCAATTAGCGGAGTGGTTTGGTCCTTGCGATCTCATTGCCGAACGCGTTACGCAAACGGGTTGACGTACTTCTGCGCCACGGTGTAAGCAAACAGGTTTGTGTACTTACTCTGGTTCTTGAAACCAGCCTCCAGCGTCGCACGTTCCGTAGGATCAGCGAGAGCGGTTTTAGCTGCCTGTGCAGCGGTTTTCAGCGCATTCTGCGCCTGAACGTTTTTGGGATCGTTTGCCTTCGACGGGTTCAGCAAGTCCACACCCAGTTGCTCTTTTCCGCAACCGCAACGCTTGAAGTACAGCGTTTCCGACTTGTTGAACTTACCCATCACCCGCGCAAACATTCCATGCAATGTAATCTTAGCCATGTCGCGCTGGCTATCCTCGTACATGTACTAAAATTCCGTTTTAGTAGGGAGTACTCGGATGCCCTCGCTCTTCGATCCGCAAACACTACGTTCGGTTTACGTCTCGAGGGGAGAAGGCACCTCTAAGCCAGCTCAGAGGGTTTTAAAAATTAGACAATATATTTATTCCTCCCCGAAATCGAGGAAGAGTTGATCTTTCCATTTGCGTTGGAGGAAGTCGAGGTGTTTTTGGCGGCCGAATAACTCACCAAAGGTGACGCGGTTCGTGGATTCGGCAAGGGATGGAGTGTGCCCACTCCTATTCGGTCGTGCCTGCACGATGTGCATGACACCCCCGTCGCGCTTAGGGTAGCGCCGTAAATAATATGGATCGCTACCCATCAGCACGCCTGTCACCGAATCAATCCCTATGTCAAACTCCACTTTTGCCATTTAACCTTTTTTCACTATGATCAAAAACTTAACTCGAATCACCAATATAAACAGCCAACCGATCCTCTGTCCAACTTTGTCCATCTTTGTACAAAAAAAGTGACGGAGATAAACAAAAATGCAATAAATCAGTAAAAATTTACGGAAAAATTTGGTCATGTCAAAAAAAAGCAGTAATTTTGCACCCGATGAGGTATAAAAATAGTATAGAAAAGCAAAATTATACCCGTAAGGGTGCAAAAACAACTTTTCCCGTATAAATTATACCCGATATGGTGTAAAAATGACTACATTAGCTACTTTTGTCAAAGCTAAACGCAAGCAGTTTGGGTTGACGCAGGAAGAATTGAGTCGCAAATCCGGAGTCGGATTGCGGTTTGTAAGAGAATTGGAACAAGGAAAAGAGTCACTTCGAATGGACAAAGTGAATCAAGTGCTTAGCATGTTCGGTGCTGAGTTAGGTCCTATTGACGGAGATCGATTATGAAACAGGGAAATGTATTTTTTAAGAAAATCCTTGCCGGAATAATCCGCGAGGATGAGGATGGATTCATGTTCCAATATGATTCGGATTATTTGCGACGCGAGGATGCGCAACCGGTTAGTCTTACTTTGCCATTACGTGATGAGCCATACGTGTCACAAGTGATATTCCCGTTTTTTGACGGACTGATACCGGAAGGGTGGTTGTTAGATGTAGCAACAAAGAGTTGGAAGATCAATGAACGAGATAGAATGGGACTGTTGTTGGCATGTTGCAACGATTGTATCGGGGCCGTGTCTGTAGAACAAATTAATGACGAAGAGGTATGAAATGTTTATGTTGCTATAGAGAATTGATGGCCGGACAAGTGGATTACCATCCCGCTTGTGCCAAGAAGATGTTCGGTTCGGCTGAAGTTCCGGACCTGCCTTACGACCATAGTCAGATTCGACAAATTGCGAAGAATGTTATACGAACGCATACAGCAGTGCCAGGCGCGCAAGCGAAGTTATCTATGGATATTAAAAAAGTGGAAAGCGAGATAGAACGCTTTACCATCGTAGGTCTACAAGGGCGATATATTCTAAAACCCCAAACGGAGAAGTACGCGGAACTGCCGGAGAATGAAGATTTAACAATGCATTTGGCAGAACAAGCAGGAATTGCAGTTGTGCCGCATTGTTTAGCTCGATTTGCAGATGGAAGATTGGTTTATTTGACGAAACGCATTGATAGAGCGAAGAAAAACGAGAAGATAGCAATGGAGGATCTTTGTCAGTTGTCGGAACAATTGACGGATAATAAATACCGCGGTTCGTATGATAAAATCAGCAAGGTTATCAAACAGTACTCCGCGGCTCCGATGCTGGATGTTGTAAACTTTTGGCAAGTGGTGTTGTTCAGTTGGATAGTTGGGAACAGCGACATGCACCTAAAAAACTTTTCGTTATATGCGCCCAAGGGGCAGCATGTGTTGAGCCCGGCATACGATATGCTTAATACTTTGATTGTAATGCCAGATGATCCGCAAGAATTGGCGCTTACTCTAAATGGTAGACAACGCAAAATCACATGGCGAGACTTTGTGCAATCAATGACTAAAAGTGGTGTGTCGGATAAAGCTCAAGATAATATGCGAAAGCAATTTATGAAAATGCAATCGCAATGGGAAGATACGATTCGCAATTCTTTCCTATCTGAAGAGATGCAAGGCCAATATATCGCTATGATTAATGAACGCTTGACAAGATTGAATAAATAAACAGACGCGGTGATGAGCCGCGCCTGTTGTTTTTCCTAATCATCTATACCCAGCACAATCGGGTAATCGTCGGGGTGATAATCCGTGTACGGATAGCCTGGAAGATCGGGTTCCGGTTGGCAGATTTCGACTCGGATTTCTTCGTGGGTGGATTGGACGAAGGCCAAGTAATCGTTGACAGCCTTCTCCATCTTCGGGAAGTCCCATACCCAGCCGCAGTGGCGGCCTTGAAGGTAGATGCCGCGGTGGGTGATGGTTAACGGATAGATCAACTCCAACGGCAGATGCTCATTTAGCACGAACACATCTCCCAAATGGCGATTGCCAGTGACATGGTTGATTTCCCAGAGTTCACAGTGGCAGCCCGAGATCATCGGACGAATTTTGATAAGTTTTAAATACATCTTTTTATTCCTTTCTTTTTTTAGGGCCCCCAATGTAAACCAAGCCTTGTGCTGTTTGCAGTGGGGAAAGCGTAGATCAAAACATAGTGTAATTGAGCGGCTGTGCTGCGAGTCACACGCAGTTTTAGATCAAGCTATATCTATGTCGTAGTGCTCAGCAATAATTTGCACCGCTTTCGGCGGTAAAATTTGTTGTTTGGGTTTGAGGTGGCAAGGGGCGAGGAGTTGTTTGGTGTGTGGGTCATTGAGCCATCGTTGGAAGACTTTGTACTTGACACCGGCGGCCTTTGCCAGCCTTGATTTGGACATTGATTTTGTCATGACTCTCATTGGGGTTTGATTGGAAGATGGTCCCGTGATGGTCGCGTTCAAAACTGCATCTTTACCAATACAAGTAAGCATAGTTCGCAGCCAACTTCTCCGGCGAAATCACTTTCTTCTGCTTGTGCATCAAGTCGTAGATGTCATTCAGCGCCTGGTGAATCAACTTCCGACTGTCCGGATCTGAGCACAAACTTTTCTCCTTTTGGATGATTGCATATGCTTTGCATACCATTCCGAACTTCACCCTCCGTGCCGCCACCGCTACAGACACTTTCTTTGGCGGATAGTACGTCGTTTCGTACATCGTGCCATCTTTTCTCACCACCAGACTGCGGACACTGCCATCCGGTAAACGTTTGCGGGATATCGTTCCCGACATTGACTTGATTAAGTCGTTAAATTTAACTTTTGTAGCCATATTAGCTTTGTGTTTGAGGTTGATATTTAAAATTCATTCCGTACTTAATGTCCATCCCATATTCTTTTGCTTCTTCGAACGTATAAATACCAGGACGACCATTGTAGATTGCGCTTACCAGCGGCACCGTCTTTATGAGCGTATCAATCCGACTGTTGCCGTTGAGGTTCGTTGGCTCTTTCTTCGGCTTGGCTCTCGCCTTTGCTTGCTCTATCTCATCCTGCTGCGCTGCATCATCTAATGCAAATCGCGGATTCGGATTGACAAAAAGCCCTTTCTGCTTCCGTTCCTCGATGATGTGATAGACGCGATTTCGCTTGTCCTCATCCAGTCCGCACCAATAGCGGAAACACGATTCATACTTACTTCGCGTATTGTAAGTAGGCAGCGGTTTGAGCAGCTTATGCCACACATCATCTCCGAAACTATGAAATTCATTTTCCATAAATCAATTTTCTAAAAGAAAGCAGCACGCAGCCGTAACATTCACCATTCACCCTTTACCCTTTACCATTCACTATTATACGGCTGCATGCTTTTTTTCTTTTAATTTTCTTTTGGTTACTTTTCTTTTATACCATTTCTTTTTTCGTGCGAAGCACTCAAACGATCTGCTCCGCCGTATGCTTTTTAGTCCACGCAGACAAGCGTATAGTCCGTATTGTCGGGCTTCTTGTCCTTGAACATTTGTGCGAAACCTTTCACAAACGCATCCATAGCCTTGGTGAGTGCACTGGCTTCCCGGCGGTGTCCGTCACGCGAATCCTTATCCTTGCGCCACTGCGCAGCTTGCGGATAACGACGATAGTCATCGAAGTCGAAGGACTCGGTCTTACGCAGTTCGTAGTGATGGTTGTCGTGCAAGAACTTACCCTTGTCGGTGCCATTCTGCTCTCTCGCGCAAATCTTGGCTTCTTCGATCGCATCGCCTTCCAGTTCTTCGATACGCGCCTTAGCGGATTCGATGAGTTGCTTCAATACGCGTGTCTCTTCCATCGCGGTGCTTCCTAATACTACGGTTGTTGTCAGTGCCTCTTCATAGGCCTTATTCATTTCAATTGCTTTCATGTCGCAAATTATATTTTAATGATTTTTTGATATTTGATGGTATTTTTTTTATTTTCTTTTTTGGTTTACTTAAAGATTAAAACTCACGATGATACTTGAAGTCATCATCCATGATCTTGTTCGGATCGCAGACGGTTAGCGTCGCGTAGATTTTGAGCATATCCTCCGGTGTCCGATTCTTTGGATCGAGCGATGGATCATTGAGCTCGCGTGCCGCCTTCCTGAGTCTCCTCAGTATCTGCGCACAACGCCGATTCTCTTCCTTCGTAACGATACGCAGGTTCACCAATCGACAATCATCTATATTGCCGTTGATATGGTCAATTTCCTCCCCTTCTCTACGTGGTCGAAGCCATGCAAGCGTAACGAGGATATGCACTTCATACTTACGTCCCTGGAACATGATGTACGGATAGCGCTGTCCTTGTGCCGTGCCGCCGCTTGTTTTCTTACCGTAGTTATTCTTTTTTAAGAACCGGGTACGGCGTGGTCGCAATCCGAAGGCGGTTAATGAATACACTCGTCCAGACTGAGAAAGATATAACCCTACGCCGGATATAGCCTGGCGTAACGCAGTACCGTTCCTCAGACGAAGCGTCTTCCCGTTGTCAGCTACCACGGCATAGTCCACCGTCGGAAGAGGCTTTCGGGCCTTCTTACGTTTGTTACTCTGTTGACGTTCTTTAATTCTCTGTTCTTTACAAAGTCTCATAAGCGAATAGTTTTTGTGCTCAGTCTCGTATGCGAGTGGCCACTCATTGCACGTGCGAGTCACACTCAACTTTCGCGTGGTTAATAAAAAATATTTTTGATATTTTTGCCATCAAATAATAATGACATCTTGGATGTGAGGATTTATTGTGGATTGGCTATCGTAAATTTATTTATGGATAGGCAATACAGAATAAAGACTCAAGGTACTGCAAGTACTATTGTTATTTGATGGTATTTTCTATATTTTTGTTTTCGGTTTGTTTTCTTATATCGTTTTCTTATCTGTTTTCCTTTATATAAATGAATGCAGCAGATCTGTATTTCTTATCTCGCTAGTATTGCTCGAACGATTATTTCAAAATCCGCCGCAAAATTACTACATTTCTCCAATACGGGTGACGCTTTATGACGCTTACGACAGATAAAGTTGTTTCGTACCGAATTTTGCCGTTTCCGTTAGTCCTCGAACTCCAATCCAAGTTCGTCGCAGATAAATTTGACGGCTTTTGGAGTGAGGACTTTCGCACAAGGAGAAATACCCATTTCTTCTAATGCTTTTTGACGTGAACGCAACCAATTCTTTAAGGTTGATGCGGAAACTCCAAGTGCATCTGCAATTTCCGCCTTGGTGCAGGTTTGTCTTTTTTTCATAAAACTATTAAATTTTAAGATTAATAAATACAATACGCCCGATGGCTCTTACACCACCGAGCGTATCTTGGTTAACGATATAAACGAAAATAGAGTTGCAACTCCTTTCGGAATCACAACTCTATTCTGTCATGTATCAATATCAATCGCTACATAATACACATCACCTTCTAAAACGCAGTTCTAAACGTGCTACGTCTGAATGCGCAGCATCTACTATTCACTTTTCACTATTTTCTATTAACTGTCTGGTAAACTCTGCCGACGCTTCCTTCGTCAAATGTGTGGCATTATACCACCCTTCCTCAGGAATCTCCCAATCAGACGCGTCTATGCATACAGCAGCGCTATCCAACGACTGCAGCATATCAACCATCAATGCCACTTGCTCTGCTGGTAATTTGCGCTTATACTCCTCCATCACAGGCATCTGCACAATCACCGGCTGCACTTTGTGGGCATTGCACAAATCAACAATCGCATGTACATACCGTGTATTCTCCTCAATTACCAATCTAAAATGTCCTATATCCAATCTGTCATTTTCCACTAAAGACAATACGTCCTTATTCCACCACTCTGCTCCGGATTGGGCAGCTTCTAAAGTATGCCCTATTCGTTGACCAAGACTATCGCAGCGCGTGACGTCGCGCGACACAGTGTACTTTATGATTTTCTTCAGCAACAATTGCGGGTTGCATACCTCGAAGCTATATTTGCTTATCGGCCATCGTGGATACAGATCCATATAAATCGTATAGTACGTTCTTCGATTATCTTCTGTAGTCGCTCCAAGAGAGTGATACCCCAATCCGACAAACACTGTCTGAAGCGAATCCATCGAATCAATGTACTTGGCTAATAGCCGATAATCATCTTCGAGTGTCTGACTGCTATTCGCGAGATTGAAAGCCTTTGGTAACACGCTCGGATTCAGTCCGTCATAGGCATTCGACGAACCCAATATTAGCGTCTGTATCTGCGAACCATGCTGCTCCATATAGTCTCTTTTATAGGTATAGGAGTTCGGGATGGCCTCAGCCATCCACTCCAATGCCGCGGCTATGAGAAGTAGCAGCAACGCAAACAAAGTTATATTGCGAAGAAAACGTTTCACTATTCTTGTATATACATTACACTATCCTTTCTACCCTAGAATTTTCCGCTTGAGTTTGATTAACCTCGTTCTCGTTTTTGGGCTAAAAAACTTGAGAATTTTGGATTTCATACCACCTTTCTTTGCCCAACTGCTTTCACCTAAATGCTCGCAGTACATCTCAGGAGTACGGAGATCTTCACCGGTCGTCTGTAGCGGGCAAAAGTAGTAGACTGGATACACATGAAGGAAGAAGGTCCCATCCACAAACACATCCTTTTCGATACCGTCGTTTATGAATCCCTGAGAAATAAGTCGATCCGTAAAGTACTGCGTATTAGGATACATATCGAGCGAACCATCCGATTTGATAAATGGTCGCGTCTTATATGTAGAAAGCATATCTCTCACCCATGCGCCATGGGGTTCAGAGGCAAGGACGCCTTGCATAACAGGATTCCGCTTGCTACCTTCGTGTCCAGCAAAAGCAGGGTACTTGCCCATCAACTCGTCAAACGGCCGATACACCATGAAATCCACATCCATGTACAAGCCTCCGTATTGTTCAAGTGCCCATAGCCGCACATAGTCCGACACAAAGGCATACTTCCGTGCCTCATACGCTTGACGCACATATATCGGAGCCGCAGCGATGTCGAAGTTTGTCTCATCCCAGCACTTATACTCCCAATCGGGCATGTGTTGAAGCCACGAAGCAAGACATTTCTGCTCTAACTCCGGTAAGGGATTTCCGCCAAACCAGCAATAATGTATAATTCTAGGTATCATGATTCAAATTTACTTTAATATATTTAATGAGTCAAGATCTTTGGCTAACTTTAACGTAAAGATTTGTGATCCTCTAAAATTCAAATGGCAACCATCTTTAAAATATGTAGAATCGTTACAGATAATCATATCCTGATAATCTAAGGATGGAATATCATATGCATTTGCTAACGAATCATAGACAGAACGAGTTGTATGATCATCTAAATTATCTCGTAACCTATAATAATAGGGCGCTTGAACAAAGACTATCTTTGATCCTTCATCAATTGCATTACGTAATAAGGAATCCAATAGAGAAACAACATGATAGGAAAGTTTACACTCTAATCCATTATTCTTGATCATATCATTCAATGCCTCTCCATTCCATGCTTCATATGATGGAAAATATCCTTTATAAGGATTACCTTTTCTATCATGACGAATATGAAATAGTTCTGCCAATCCTATTCCCATTAATTTATAATCGCCATGATAACGATATATGGGTATGTACTTATCAGCGTAGTTAAATCCATAGTCATCCAGAAACTGTTTCACAAGCGGATCGGACATATATGGATAATACTGTTCTCGCTCATAACCGTTATCTACCATACCGCGTAACTCCAAATAATCACAATTGACTATTATCAACTTCGGAGGATTGTTATGGCGGTTATATAATTGCCATCTTAAGCAACTCACACCGAAGGGCTGACCGGAGACACCCAAGTTTCTGGAATTGCAATCTAAAACGGTATCTACTATATGGGGGTTATAACCATATTCCACACGCGAACTACCCAACATTATCACATCAGCATTGATCGAATCATTCATTAGCGCGTTCATCGTATGAAAATGCCCACGTTCCGTTTTCTTCAATCCGGAACTGATCATCCAATCAAAAATAAACGCCAAGACCAATAATATTCCGGCATATATTGCTATTTGTGTAAAAAATCGTCTCATCAGAATTGGAAGTATATAAATTTCTCAGACGTAGCTCCGAAAGCAAATACTACTATCGTCAATAACACATATATTGTCAACTGCCATTTATACCCGATATGAGCAATGTCTAATCCGTGTCCTCTATTCCGATTGCGCCACTCTACGATTATCATCATCGGCAACCAAAGCAACATAGGCAACAACCATGTGATACTATAGAAAGATGGTTTTGCGACAAGTGTCGTATCGCATATACCACATACAAACTGCCACGCTTGTCCTACGCTATCGGCACGGAACAGAATCAAACCTATCACAACCAGTACGAACGTAAGTACCATTCGTCCAAAGTCTTTGGCTACCGGTAATCCGAGCTTGTTCGTCTTCAGTTTAGCCTTTTTGAAAAATGCACCGGACAGTATTAAAGGGATGTACAGCAGTCCATGGTATAATCCAAACAAAGCGAACGTCCAGTTAGCGCCATGCCACATTCCGATCAGTACGAACGTGATGATGATGGACAGAATCATACCAAAATTACCCCAGTCGCGGAACTTGATATTCAGTGGCATGAATACATAATCTGTCAACCAAGATGTTAACGTGATATGCCAACGACGCCAATAATCTGCGATATTGAGGGCATACAATGGGAACTTAAAGTTATCCGCAATCTTAAAGCCAATCAGTTTTCCGACACCTATCGCTATGTCGCTATAGCCGGAGAAGTCTGCATACATCTGGAACAGATACAGCACTGCTGCTAATACCAAGGTACTACCATGCTGTGCGCTTATATCACCCCAGGCCTGATCCACATAGATAGCGCAGTTGTCAGCAACGACAATCTTCTTGAACATGCCCCACAAAATTTGTCGACAACCATCGACTGCTTGGTCATAGTTGAACTCACGCTTCGCTTGCAATTGTTTGATAAACGCAGGTCTATCGATAGGACCTGAAAGAATGCATGGGAAGAATGCCACGTATGTGCTAAAGGCGATGATATCATCTGTCGGTTGTCCTTTGCCGCGATAGATATCGATGACATAACTCAGCAATCGGAACGTAAAGAAGCTGATGCCCAACGGCATGATGATATTGAAGGTATGCAGATTCGCATGCAGTCCAACCGCATTAAAGAGCGAGGCAAAGGACTCAATGAAGAAGTTGAAATACTTAAAATACAGCAACGTGCCCACACCCAGTGTCACACCTACAAAGGTGAGCCAATAGCCTTGCTTATCGCTCTTTGCTCCGGCTATCGCTTTGCCAAGGTAATAGAAGATCAGCGTCGCTACTATCAGCAGCGGCAGCATCTTCCAATCGGCATAGCCATAGAAGAAGTAACTGGCAAGCAGCAAGAAGATGTTCTGTCCTCTTGTCGTGTTCTTCAGCGGGAACCAATAGATTAGGAACACCGCAATGAAGAACAACAGAAATGTCAAACTGTTAAATACCATAATTTTAATGGTTAAAGGTTAATGGTTAAAGGTTAACGTCTTGACTGATGCGCTTGTTCCTTAAACCAGATAACAATGCTGCAACTGCTTCCACTCGGGTATCAATGGATTTTAAATCTTCATTCGTCACATAAGCCAAGTCACACGCTACATCCATCTGAGCACTAACCTCCATAAGTGAGCCAAATGCAATTTCTAAGAAATGCACTTGTTCCTTTGTCGAATAGCGTCCCATGCCTTCAGATATATTCGAAGGTATAGAGATAACAGACCTACGCAATTGATCACATAGCGCATACTGCTCCTCCCTAGGAAACTTCTTCAAAAGTTCATAGACTTGCTTTACGAGTTCTTTGGACTCCTGGTATGCTCTTAAACTCCTAAAATTTTGATCCATCATATTGAATTGTAATGGTTAGGGGTTAAAGGTTAATGGTTAATGCTTTTTTCAAACGTTCATCCGTTAGCCATTCACCCGTTAACCGTTAACCGTTATCCGTTATCCGTTAATCCGTTCACCGTTCATCCGTTAACCGTTACTTAACCGCGATACAATCAATCATTTCACCTACGTTCTGCCAACTCAAAATCTCCTTGCTTGTGAACTTGATCTTGAAGTGCTTCTCAATCGCCACAATCAATTGGATATGGGTTAAGCTATCCCATTCCTCGATGTCGTCGGCAGTCGTTTCGTTTGCCAACATGATTTCCTCGTTGTCCAATACTTCACGGAAGATCTCTAGAACTTCCTCTAAAATTTGATTCTTTTCCATATTATTTACTATTTACAAATTCTACATAACCTATTTGTGCGTTATAGAAATAGGTGATTAGCCGATTTCCAAATGCAGCGGCTTCTACCGGACGGAAGAGTGGCATCCAGCCTTCTTTCTCCGAGAGTTCATCAAACAATGCCTCCACATCTTCCACTTCGTAGCACAGGTGATAAGGCGCATTGCCACGTTGGGTCAACATCTTGCGGAGCGACTTGTTATTTTCGTATGGCTCAACCAACTCTATCATCGGTTCTCCCTCACGAGCAATAAATGCTATCCGGCACTTCTGGATATCATCATTCACCGGTTCTTGCGACACCTTATACCCAAGCGTTTCAAAATTCTGTTGAGCCTCCTTGATATGCTCAACTACGTATCCTATGTGATGCAGTTTCATAACGGTTAATGGTTAATGGTTAATGGTTAACGGATAAACGGGTTAAAGGGTTAACGTTTAACGATGTAGCATTCTCTGGGCTCATAAGCGTTCACATCCAACTCATACAAGTTCTCCCCTATCGCTTTAAATCCGAGATTCAGATAATGCTCCTTCACCATTCCGTTCTTCAGCGTCTGGATGTACTCGCCTACAATCCGCTCAAAACCAAGCGCTTTTGCATACTCCACCATCGTGTTCAACGTGAAATTCTCCATGCCGCGTTTGAGCACTCGGCAACTCATGAACCATGTGTCCACAAACAGCGTCTTCGCGTCCCGTTTCTCCATGATTATCACGCAGATCAGTCCGTTGTCACCGAACTTATCCTCCAGCGTGAACGACAGACAGACGTGCTTGTCCGACACACCCAACGCTGCAATTTCTCCGTCCGTATAGCGCACCGTCCGCAGGTTGAACTGGTTGCTTCGCTGACTGAGTTGCGCCACACGAGGTGTGTTGAAGGACGTGAATCCTTCCACGACCGACACCATGTCCAAACTCTTCAAGAAATCCGCTTCGTTGGTGAACTTCTGAGCTGCTTGCACACGCTTCGCCTCCGTTTGGTATTGCTTCGTCCGATCCTTGTCTCCAGCACTGTACGATGCCGTTTCGAACAAGTTGAGCGAGTACAGATACTCCAAGTAATCCCCCGGATCCTCCGGCAACTCCGGCACGCACACATCCGGCACGTTCTCACGCACCATGTTCCGCTCAAACGGGTTGTCATCGAGGAACACCATGCTATCAAAACCGATGTTTAGGATCTGCTGAATCGTTCGGATATTGTCGGCTTTATTCTCCCAGTTCGCCACGAACACCGCGATGTCATCCAGCCGCAGCACCATCTCCGGATTTTTCTCAAACGGCTCTTTCGCCTTGTCCTCGTCGTTCTTGCTGCAAACGGCAATGATGATACCGCGATTCTTAAGCTTCTTCACCCACTCCTGGAACTCGGTGTATGCTTTGCCGATACCGAGTCCGTGTCCCACTTGGATGTTCTCCCATCCGTCATCACCAACGACTCCCCCCCACACGGTGTTATCCAGATCCAGTATCAGGCATTTCTTGAATTTGCCTTCAATCGTGCAGATGATGTCCATCACGCGGCTACCCACGTACGGCAACGCGTCCAGCGACAGCACCATCTCCGTGCTTACATACACCGAACTGTCGAACATCCACTCGCGTCCGAACTGGTTCTGCAGTGCCGCGATGTCGCAAATGTACAGGTTCGGATACTCCTGTGTCAACCGCATCAACTCGCAGTTCAACTGCCGGATCTGCCATGTGAATGACAACTCTGTCCGGTTCGCGTACTGCCCAAACACCGTATCATCTATCTCCGGATAGTTGAAGTAGATGATTTTGCCATCGATGGTTTCGCAAAGAGTACGTACAAGTTGAGTCCGTTCCTCGCAAAGTTTGCTCCAATCACTTGCATCTTTGAGGCTATAGGTCTCAAGAAGTTTATGTGTCGATTGGAACACGACGGTGTATTTTGCTGCAAATTGGTGCAAATCCGAAGTCGGATCCAGCACTTGCCGTTCCACTTGGTTATACTCTGCTTCGAAGAGGTTAATGTTGAATCCTCTCTCCACGCCCACACCCTTGATAGCCGTAGCCAGGAACTGCGTAGCCGTATCTCCCAACAGCGCCACTTTTATTTTAGGTATAGCAGAATTATCCTGCTTGAGGAGTCGTTTTATTTGCTTAAAATCTATCATTTTACTCTCATTTACAAATTATTTATTTCTATTTTTCAGATGCAACAACATGATTACAAAACACGGTGATATATTAATCAGTTTTGCCTTAATTGTTTTTGATTGAATAGGATAAACGCCCAACTCGTTCAACTGCTTCATGTACAATATTCGTTCTTCATAGAATTGCACAGCAATAATTGTTATGATGCTTATTACCGTGTCTGCTATCATTCTTGCAAACCACCTATTATCTTTTTCGTGCTCTTGCAATTCCTTAGATTGCTTCTGCAATGTCTCCACCAATCGCATCTTATCATCCAATAACTTCCTCTGCTTACACCTATTCACTGCATTGGTAATACTACCCTCCCGCATTAGGTAGTTGTACACAACCGTATTCGTACTGGCAACGCGCTTAGCCTTGCATAACAGACGTGGCATCCAATCGGTATCCTCAAAATATATCCCTTCCGTAAATAAGCAACCATCAAGCAAACTCCTTTTAATAATGAACATAGAGGCATAACATTGGGTGTTCATACGAGCATTTAGAAAAGATACTCCATCTGTTGGCACTTCAGAGTAGTCATTCTCTAACCGACGATCACACTTATACGGATTAAACACCTCATATTGCACATTGACATTTTGGAACTTAAAGCGCAGCACATCTAACTTATCAAGTTCGATTTGCGCCATTAGTCCGTTTAAAACATTTGGTTCCCAAAAGTCATCACTATCTAAGAAGCAGATATACTCGCCCGTAGCCGCTTTAATACCTGCATTACGCGCCGCACTCAAGCCTGCATTCGGTTGGGTAATAACTTCCACATTCGGATATTTCTTTGCATACTGCTCCAGTATAGCCGCACTACCATCCGTACTACCATCATTCACACATATTACCTGTCCTGTGAACGCATTATCCACCAAAATCGAATCGAGACACTTAGCTAGGTACTGCTCGACATTATACACCGGTATTATAAACGACAAATCAATCATTCTATTCTAATATTATATATTGAATCCAACATCCTTTTACGTCCCGTCAAATCATCCATATATGCAATTCGCAGCATCTCATTCGACACATATGTATTAAAATGACTTGGATCCGACCAATAATGATAGTCTTCCGTCCAGACATTCCTTCCTGAGAAGTCCACTAAATTCTCTCCAAACAATTCCTTCAGATAAGCCAAATCCTCATCTGCTAATCGCTTCTGGTCATATCCGGGATTTATTAACACACAATAATTCGCTCCATTTTTCTCCCAAATCTCTTTTATCTCTGCCAACATCAACTTCTGTTTTTCGCCTATTACAACCGGATAACATACTTCCCCATCCCTTTCAGGAAATATCATGTTCTTCTCCGCATAATAAGCATCATCAAATCGCTCAATTACCGGATTACGATTACTGCGTTCATTATACGCTATATTATAAACCGTGTCCGCTTTCTCAATAATTTGCTCTCCAAACATATAAGGTTTACTCTTTCCCGTCAAGAACAAATCCCAATATGCGAATAGAAATTTCGGAGTTAGATATGCTCGGAGGTGTGCCATTTGAAATGCACCCCAATTGTCCTCCACTAATGCCGGATGTGCGACCCATAAGTGTCCATAATCTTGTTCTACTTGACTCAAAACCTCATAATCAATAGGCAGTAAGACGTTCTTTATCGGAGACTTTCCATCCACATATTTCATTTTCGCATGAATCATATATAGCGATTCGCCATATCCATCAAAATGGAAACAACTCGTCGTATCACCGATATATTTCTTCCATTCATCGATGCAAAAAACATGACTTCTGCTACTTCCGAAAATAAATGAATCGTAATGATACTTATCCTTATTCAGAATATACATCTGCGTGGATACAAATCCACGATTCGTATTCACATAATAATCGTTCCCATCTGCGGAATAGTAATTATCGTAGTGATATAGCACCTTGAACGGATCCTTAACCACGTATGGAATAAGCACAATCCATAGCGGTAAACTAAATAATATGCATTTTATCAAAAACTTCTTCATACCGTCAGAATTGGAAATAAATAAACTGCACATTACCGGATACCGAGAGCCAGTACATCACCACTATCAGCGCATAGTAAAAGAGAACATTCACCCAACGCCATTTTGTTACGCGAGCCAAACCATGTTGGTAGTCACGGTTGAGCCACTCGATAAGCAGCAAAAATGCGATACTACAGAACAATGGCAGATAGAAACTTCGCGACATGAGGAATGGAACTGTCAATAAGCTTCGACTACATATATCGCCCATTATTGACCATGCTTGTCCGATTGTTTCGGCACGGAAGATAATCCAACCTATTACAGCCAACATAAACGTTAACAGTATCTGTCCCGCTTCTTTCCAAGTAGGCAACCATCTACCCTCTGCAACTTGATTGGTATATTTGCGATTCATGCCCAACAATATCAGCGGCAAGAACAGCAAGGCATGATAAGCGCCCCATGCGATAAATGTCCAGTTCGCTCCATGCCAAAAACCGGAGAGCAAGAAGATGACGAAGGTATTACGAACGATCTTTGCCTTGCTGACCCGAGAACCGCCCAACGGAATATACACATAATCGCGGAACCAAGTTGTCAACGAGATATGCCATCTTCTCCAGAACTCCGCGATATCGCGACTGAAATACGGGTTATTGAAGTTCCGCATCAATTTGATGCCAAAGAGTTTGGCAGTACCGATAGCGATATCTGAATATCCGGAGAAGTCGCCATAGATCTGGAACGTAAAGAGTATAGCAGCCAATAGCAAAGTGCTTCCTGATTGCGTATCATACGTAGCCCATACTTGATCTACGTATATCGCGCAGTTATCTGCAATCACAATCTTTTTGAATAGTCCCCATAGTATCTGCCGCATTCCATCCACTCCTTGCTCATAACTAAACGTGCGTTTCTGTAAGAACTGCGGCAGCAAGTTCGTGGCACGTTCGATAGGTCCGGCAACCAACTGCGGGAAGAACGCCACATATGCAAAGAAGGCAACGATATCGCGTGTAGGTTCTATCTTCTTGCGATACACATCAATCGAGTAACTGAGCGCCTGGAAGGTATAGAACGATATTCCCACCGGCAGAATGATACGTAGCAATAAACTCTCCGTACTTCTCCCAAACAACGCTCCAAACTCTGACACAAAGAAATCGTAGTACTTGAATATAGCAAGGATTGCGAGATTGAGCACAATATTGATTGCAGTCCATGCTTTCGCGGCTTTAAGATTTTGCGACTTAGCAATGAGCAATCCACTACCCCACGAGCAGAATGATGTGAATGCGATAAGGATAAGGAAACGCCAATCCCACCAGCCATAGAAGACATAGGAAGCGAGAACTACAAAGAGATTTTGCAGTTTTAGATGATTCCGAAGTAACCAATATATAGCAAATACTATTGGTAGGAAAAATGCAAACTCTAAACTATTGAATAACATACATCAAAAGTCATTACATACGCATTCATTTAAACTCATTCAAGCTCCGTACCACCCACTCCATCTGCTCCTGCGTCATGCACGGACTAATCGGCAAACTCAACTCGCAATCAGCTAACATCTCCGTAATCGGCAACGAGAGTTGGGGGAGGTTCCAGGGTTCACGAGCATAGCACTCCTGCTTATGCGGCGCAATGGGATAATGGATGACGGTACCAATCCCCTTTTCTGCCAAATAGTCGTGCAGCGCATCGCGCTTACCATCCTTCACGATGATCGGGAAGAGATGATATACGTTATTCTCATCCGGCAGTCGCTCCGGCAGCTCAATCAGCGGATTATTGATATGCTCGTAGTAATAAGCAGCCACTACCTGACGACGCTTGATGTCTTCATCCAGATACCTCAGTTTGACATCAAGGATAGCTGCCTGGATCTCATCCAAACGGCTGTTTCGTCCCGCATATTTGAACACATACTTACGTTGCGAGCCATAGTTCGCCAAAGCACGCACCGCAGCAGCCACTTCCGGATCATTGGTCGTCACAGCTCCGGCATCACCCAGCGCACCCAAATTCTTTCCCGGGTAAAAACTGTGTCCGGCAGCTGAACCTAGAGAACCGGTTCTCTTGCCGTTAAAGCGGCAACCGTGAGCTTGTGCGTTATCTTCAACGAGTTTGAGATTGTACTTCTTGCATAAGTCAAGTATCTTCTGCGTACAAGCGCACCGGCCATAGAGATGGACGATGCAGATAGCTTTGGTACGCGGGGTTATAGCCGCTTCAATCAACGAATCATCTATCTCTAATGTATGCGGATTAGGTTCCACACATACCGGTACTAATCCGTTCTCTGTGATACCAAGATGGGTAGCAATGTAGGTATTGGCAGGTAGTATCACCTCATCACCGGGTTGCATTACACCTAACTCGATGTATGCACGCCAAATCCATATCAGTGCATCTAATCCATTCGCACATCCTATACAATACTTTGCGCCGATATAGTCAGCATAATGGCGTTCAAACTGTTCATTCTCCTTGCCTTGCAGATACCATCCGCTATCAATCACTCGTCTTGCTGCCTCACGGATCTCCTCTCCGTGCATGGTTGTGACGTCTTTAAGCGATAAAAAAGGTACGTTCATATTATCGTGTTTATTTTTTTGCAATTTTCCATTTCTCTAATTTAAAGAGTACGCGCTCAAAGAAGTATACTAAAGGCCATAGATGATGCTTCTTCAGTCGATTATATTCCTCGATGGGAAATGCATACTTATCATAATCATGCAGCACAGTTGCAGGTAATATCTTTTCCAGATACTCTCTACGCTCCTTCTTAATCAACTCCGCATTCTTGCCGTGCGATTCACTTACTCCATTCATATCAAAGATGGTAACGTCTATGTTGGTATAAACGGCTTTTTCGCCACCAAGAGCAATCGCCTTTACATACCATTCCCAATCCGAGCAAATCTTCATCTCTTCGTTGTAGAGTCCGTACTTATCGAATAAGTCACGCCTTATATATGCGCAGTCATGGTTCAATGTGCCCTTATAGAAATACAAAAAAGACTCCGTCACACCCGCGCCACCGCACGTATCCTTATTAATAATGATCTTACCGTCGTACGACTTGAGCATATTGCCATATAGAATAGAAGGATACTCTTCTTTCTCTAATTCTCGAACCATTCGCTCAGTCACATCGGGAGCTGCCAGGATATCACCGCTATTGAGAATTTGGATGTACTCTCCCATAGCACGCTTTATGCCTACGTTCATACCATTATAAACACCCTTGTCTTTCTTACTACTCCACGACACAGGGTAGTGCGCTTTATCAGCATATTCCTTGATGATATCTACCGAACCATCGGTAGATGCGGCATCAACTATCACGTGTTCAATGTCTCGATAAGTCTGCGAATCTACAGAAGCGAGCGTCTTACGTAAGCCCTCGCTATTGTTATAATTTATTGTAACTATTGATAGTTTCATATTTCCCATAGGTCAAACTATTATTTTATAATAGCGAATGATATAATGATTTATATTGTTCAGATACTATATCTATTGTATAGTTATCCAAAACTTTTTCTCGCGCATTTTTACTTAATACGTCATCGGCATTGTTTGCCAAACACCACTCTATTCCTTTCGCCAAATCCTCGCAATCTCGTTCCTTTGCCAAATACCCATTTCGCATGTGCTCTATCATATCTCCATTGCCTCCTATGCTATACGCCACGACTGGAGTTCCGCACGCTAAACTCTCCATGATAGTATTCGACAAATTCTCCGTCAATGAAGGCACGACCATTACACTAGCTGCGGAATATAATGCAGCTAAAACTCTACTATCTCTTATATAACCGACAAACGTTAAATCAATATGCTCAAATCGCATAGGCAATTCTTGTGCCTCTGCCCCGAATACCACAAGGTTGGCTGCAAATCCTTGCTTATCAAGCAATCGCAATGCGGATAAAAGGCTTGCAAAGCCTTTTCTCCTGTCAGTCGCAGCTTGCATCGCTCCATATAGGATAAAAGGCTTTGCAAGTCTTTTCTCCTGGGTCGCCTCGCTAAAAACGCGCCTAATCACCGCGTTTTCTTCACGCTCGGCGATTAATCGGATTGCGTCAGTCGTGAATGGACGGAACACATCTGTATCAATACAATTGGGTATCACATGTACGGGGAAATGCCCCAACAATGCACTCTTCTTTGCACACTCTCCCAACCATCTACTGGGGGTGACGATATGAAGATTGAGATTCTTATAGGCAGCCACCTTTTTCTCAAACACCTCGTATGCCAAGTCCCTCTCTTTCTTCGAGCCCAACATCGGACATGAACCGCAATGCATTTGATATTTTTCACAATCTATAAAATAATGACATACTCCGCAGAACGCCCAACTGTCATGCAACGTCCATACGATAGGTTTCTTTATCTTCGCCAACTCACGTATATCCAAAAATCGCATATTAATCCAATGCAGATGCACAATATCGTAGTCCAATTTCTGTAAGGCACCATGAATAGATGTAGAACGCAAGTCTGACATATACACATCCTGCTTTGTTTTCTTATACGGACGCCAAAGCATATGTTGCCATTGATTTTTAATCTTCTGCGCTATCCAATCAAATGCCCTATATATCGGACTTGTTGGGACATACTGCCATATCGAGATAACATCCTTTGCTTGTGTGTATTTATTCTTCACAAACATCTGTGCCTCTACGCCATTATGTTTTACCCCTTGCATTATCCGCATTGCGGCACGGGCTGCACCTCCGGACGAATCATTAATATTTACAAAAAGCACCTTCATACACTATACACCTTTCCTTTTATCACAAACGGAACCGGTTTCCCTAACTTTCGATATATGGTATTAATAATCTTTTGCCATAGAGGACGTTTGGCTCGGCTATAGCGATTATAAAACGCATTAATAATCCGGCTATCCTCATATACCACATCCGGCATACGTGGATTCTCAGGAGCCGCAGCTACATTATTCCGATAATCTCTCTCATCGTTTCCGCTATGGATACCGGTTCCGTCGAAACCGATATTATCCACGTACGGGACACAGGGCAATATAGCAACTGCATGATGATAGAAATGCTGGAAACTATACCGTATCGCCCAACTATCTATCTTATGATCGCGCTGCAAACATAGCATCTCCGTCATATCATCTCCACCGCGATTGAAAGCTTTTATCTGCTCCGGATGCTTCAAGAACTCTTCGAGATAATCAAGGCTCCAATCAATACGCTCCCATTTATATTTCCATGTAGCCCAACCGGTAGAGAACGAACGAAGACTGACGAATACGTCATATTCATAGTCAGCAGGAATCGCCATCTTATTCACCGGAGGACGGTTCGCCGAAACAGAGAACACGGCAGGATAGGACTCATACTTATCCAATGCCGTATTCATGTATTTCAAGAAATACGGCGACGTAAGCAGATCATCTTCCAGCACAATCACACGTCCTTGCTTGGCTATCACATCCGATACCCCACCGATGATGCTATTGGCCAGTCCTTTATTCGTCTCAGCACATACTACATGCACGGCCTTGAATTTTCCAGCCTTCGGCGCATCTTTGGCATACTGTTTCGCATGCGTGTGCAGTTCCGCGATACGTTGTCGCATTTCATCAGACGCATTTGCCTTCGGACCATCGCAGTAGAGGTACAACTCCGTATCTGCCGCTAACTCATTCTTACTAAGCGCTTCCCAAGTCTGCAAGCTATGGTCTGGACGATTGTAGTTAAATACTATTACCGGTGCTAAGTTCATAATAACTCTCTATGAATCACGTTTTGATTATTATAATTCGGTAGTCCGTCAATATAGACTGGAACAATTCCTTGTGCTCGCAAATACTCATCCGATGCATGGGTATGTTCGCCATAGGTATATGCCCAGAACGGGATGTAGTTCGGATGTTCCTGCAAAAGGTTTACATTACAAGTCGTCGAAACTATAAACTCCTCGTTCGTCATATCCAGCACATGATTATGCTCCCAACCATGATGACCTATCTCTATTAATGGTGTTCCCAATGCCCACAATTCATCTTTCGTTAGATACCTCTCCTTTGGATTCTTGCGATACGATTTTCCATCCAAGTACTTTCCATTGATAAACAACGTCACAGGAATCATCTGTTCCTCTAACCAAGGTAAGATTTCTTTGAGCGATGCATACCCATCGTCAAAAGTTAGGACTGCGTATTTGTGATTTCTAAATTTGTTATTTGTCAATTTAGCATACGCATCCCTCAAAGAAATAAATTCTACTCCATCCTTTCGCATGGCTTGCACTTTCTGCTTAAACTCATCTATCTGCATCCAATCCCCGCGGTTCATACTCTCCGCATCATATTCCGCACATACATGATGCATATCGTACACCCGTATCGGCTGCAACCGCAACTTCACCCATTTCCTTTTAATTTTATCTATCAACCTCATATACATTCCCCCTTCTACGCAAAACTATCTCCATCTCCAAGTTGGACCGTAAAATTAGTTAGGACTTGCTGATTATCCGGCAATGACAGAGAAACCAACTCTTCCACGTTTTTTGGAAAATATAGTCTCTCTCGCACATATTCATATAAATATACGTTCTCCGTCATAAATGATTTTGGTCGATTCGCAATAATCTGATTAATTATAGAATCAAATACCACATCGCGCTTTTCATTGGTAGGATAGAGATACACTACACCTAGCGTTTCATCATGTAGCCGTAAAACATACACCCCCTGCAATTCATCTTCTAAATAGACCTTCGCCACTTTGTATTCATATACACTTGCATCTTCTCCGAATACACATTGCCTCCCACCTTCATCTTTCAATATTCCACTTTTACGGAACGGATACTTCACTATCCAATTGAGCATCTCTTGCTCTCTTAGCCAAAGATCCTTTCCTTGATTCGCTTTCATAAAAGCATACGCTTCATCATCGAAAATTGAAACATATTGTATTTTGTAATTGGCTTTCGATGCTTTTGGCCAAGGATGCAGACTTTTCTTCATCTCCTGTGCACAATACGCTATTTTGCCTTTAATGGAGGATGTGTTTATCTTCTTATCCGTAAAATGATAGCGCTTCGTATATATCGTCTGTAATCCAAGAGCCTTAAATATCTCAACTGTCTCCTGTGCGCCCCATCTATCATACGTCAAATTCGGCTCATGCGCTTCCATCAGACTTCCTACCACTATCATTCCGTACCCAAGGCCGGCAAACTGCGGATAACAATACAACGTTGAACACCACCATACGCGTTTTCCTTCAAGCATATCAGGGAAAGATGCCGTATAAGCAGCCAACTCTCCATCCTCGAAGATAGCAGCTACAATCGCATCCTCGTCTTTGACGTAAGGATTATGGATAATCGCCCATGCACGAGTCGGAGCAACCACTCGCTCACTTAACCCCTCTGCGGGATGATCATTCTCCAACCATTCCCGCAAATCCTTAACCGTGTAGAGTTTGAGTTCTGGCATTATGCGATATGTTTAAGGGTAGTATCGATTACTGCACCAATAGAGCGCAACTGCAACAACTCCATCAGTTTGAACTTAAACGCATACTTCTGTTCAATCGCAGATATAAACTGTGTGAAACTCAAACTCGTCCATGTATCCACATCCGCTGCACTCATGACATCTGTCACTATCAATTCCGGTTTTTGGAATACTTCACGAGCAATGCTCTGAATCTCCAATGATAATTCTTCTCTTGTCATATTAATTTCTTTAATGTACTACGATCAATTTTATTACTGCTGTTTACTGGAAATTTCTCCACGTAAATCATCTTCTCAGGCACCATATACACAGGCATCTTACTCGCCAAATAATCTTTCAACGGCTGTGGATCTTGCTCTTTTGATTCTATGAACATCGCGAGACTTTGTGTGCCTTCCGAATTAGTATATGCCAATACCAGCACCAAGGTATCACCCAAGAACTGACGAGCATGAAACTCAATCTCACTCAACTCAATTCGGAAACCGTTGATCTTCACCTGCGAATCCTTGCGTCCTACAAAGTTGATATTGCCTCCTTCTCCATAGAAGCACAAGTCTCCCGAACGGTAATAACGCGTTCCGTCCTCTGCGAACCAAAATGCTTCCGCATTCTTCTCCGGATTCTTCCAGTATCCCTGCGTCAATTGCTCGCCACTCAAGCACAACTCTCCGATTTGATCATCATGAATCTCATTATTATTCTCATCCACGATAATCACCTTACCGCTGGTCATCGTTGTACCGATTGACAGCACACCATTGTGCTCTACATTCGGTTCATTGCGCCTCAAACGATAGGCAGTACAGAAAATCGTATCTTCCGTCGGACCATATACATTATCTATCTCCGCGTTCGGCAAACACTTACTCCACTCCAATGCCACATCCGTTGGCAGTGCTTCTCCGCAGAAGAGCGAATAACGCATAGCCGGGAACTCAAACTCCTCGAAATACGGACGCAGATACTGGATGGTTGAAGGAGTCATCAGCGTGAACGTCAATTGCTGTTCAGCCATCAGTTGTACGACTGCTAAATACTTTACTCCGTCATACGGAACAGTATAAACACATGCACCTTTCAAGATTGGTACAAGATAGGACATCACAGACAAGTCAAACGTCAAATCAAAGCATTGCAGGCACCTATCTTCTTCCGTCAACTCATAGCCGATATTCCAGAATGCCTCTATGAATGCAGCCAAGTTCTTTCTGCTCAATGGTACACCTTTCGGAACACCGGTGCTGCCACTGGTGAAGAGGATATACGCCAAGTCATCTTCCGATGCCTCTGCCCAATCGTCGAGCAGATCACCCGTGTACGGTGCATCACAAGCATCCAAGACGTTCGAGCAACCTACTTGCTCCTTAATGGACGCGATGCGCTCCTCCGGCCATGACGGATGCAGCGGCACGTAGGCCTTGCCTTCCATCCATAGCGCAAAGATAGACGCGTAGGTGTTCAAGTCATTATGCAGCGACAGTCCCCATATTTGTTCATCTTTCTCTGCTGCACGGATGACGCAGCGGATAGCCGATACACGTTCTGCGAACTGACGATATGTATAGTACGTGCCATCGATGTAGAAAGCATTCCTATCGGGATAGTTCGCGATAGAGTTGCATACCGGGGTTACTATTTGTAATCTAAAATCTGTCATTCCTTTTTTACTATAAATTTGATATTTCGGTATAAACTGATTGGATGTCCGGAGATAAGGAAACGCATGATCGCGCATTTCACCGCCTTCCATTTATTCACATTTGCATAAGTACGTACACAAGCCTCCAACGTCTCTAAGTAGTTTTTCTTTGGCCCCTTATCAAGAGTCCTCCAATAAAATTCGCCATCCATTGGAAGTGAAATATCACAATATTGTACTCTCGATATGGTACTGGATATTCCACCACTATGCACGTTCCGTATTCCTCCATTAAATGCGAACAGATATCCTTTCCCGTTTTTCAAAATATGGTACATCTGCTGCATATCGCGGAAATACTTATAACTATGATATAAACTCAGATCCAATGCATTTTTACGGAACACCATAGTCAACGGCTGCGTAAACCATCCGGAAAAGTATGTATCCATATTTAAATCCACACCTTCGGCTCCATCGGGTAATATCATTCCGCAATTATCCTCTTGCTCTTCTCCGGTCTCTGATATCCTATGTTTGCAGCGATGCCAACAAACACTATATTCCGGGTGACATTCCAAGAAATCCACTTGCCTCTGCAATTTATCAGGAATCGTCCAATAGTCATCCCCCTCGCAATAGGCTATATACTTCCCCTTTGCGGCACTCATCGCTTCATACTCGTTCTCGTTATATCCCACATTATGGTCACGATTAATATAATAGATCATATCCGGATATTTTGCTGCATACTCCGCGCATATCTTGCGTGTTCCGTCCGTACTGCAATCCTCCGCCAAAACAATCTCATATGCAAAAGATGTTTTCTGCATTAGAAAACTATCCAATGCTTGTCGCAAATATGGCTCGTGATTATAGGTGATACATACTATGCTTACTAATGGCTTCATCATTTCACATTTATTGTTAACCATTCTCTCTGATGCGTTATGGCATACTCCATTTCATACTTATTCTCAAATCGGAGCACCAATGTTCCGATGGCATCATTCGCTCCATGGAAGGCTTCCACTCTATCGCCATCCTTCACCCACAAATCTCGCTCTACCACCTGTGCCGGTAATGTATCTGCGACTCCGATGCCTCTATAAATACCGGCTTTTGGCGCATGGAGTATCACCTCTGCCCAATGGCCGTTATATGGTTTCTGCTCTATGGGCTCAACCGAATCTCCTACGGCAGCACGCACCTGTGCCGTAATCATATCCACACCGGTGGCATAGCGCAGCATCTCGCATAAGCGGTTACCGCCTCCTCTTGGAGTTGCTTCCATAATATACGGCTTTCCGTCCATAGCAATGCGTGTCTCTATATTGAACACACTCGTCTTCATGTTCAGCAAGTCCATAAGTCGTTGCAATTCGGATGTCAAGTACGCCTCATGTTCCGAGAAGGTACTTGGCCATGTAAAGGCGGATGGCGCATATGGATTGGCGGCATCGGCATCAAAGCGTTGCGCGTTGAAACTCACAAAACGCCATTTGCCATCTTGCAAAAAACTATCGGTATCCGAACTGCATCCCTCTTTCTCCAAATACTGCTCCACGATGATATTGCCCTTTATCGACTTTGCAAAAGCTTCCTCTACGGCTGCTTTATAATCCTCTATTCGATCCACTCTCGTCACGCCTTTGCTTCCGGCACTATCTGTCGGCTTCACAATCATCGGCCATGTTAACCAATCCGTATCTGCCAATGCATCTTCGATTTTCGAATAGCCTTTGCTCTTCGGGCAATTGAAACCATGTTCTAGCAAAAACGCACGGAACTTATCCTTGTTCTGCAAAATCTCTACCGATTCATACGGACCCATGCTCGGCAATCCCATCATCTCCTGTACGTATGCAGCAGCAATCACTCCCGGATCAACTCCAAACGAGATGATTCCGTCTATCTGTTTTTCTTGCGCCACTTTCAGCACTGCCTCCTTATCCACAATGCTCACATTCACGTATTCATCCGAGTATTTATGTGCCACATTGTCCGGCAGATAATCAGCCGTGATGACATAATACCCCTGCTCATGCGCAGCTTTGATTACCGGCAATAAGTAGTGGATTCCTCCCAAGAGCATTATTTTCTTTTGCTTCTTCATTAGCGGATGCAATCAATTATTCGTTTCACATCGTCATCACTTAATGCATGGTGCATTGGAAGGCAGAGGACTTCGTTCGCTACTTTCGTCGCTACCTGCAGATTAGCCTCAGCAGCAGTTGGGTACTCCCGATACGGTTCAAAGGTGCTAATCAGCGGATAGAAGTACCTGCGACCAAGGATACCTTGTGATTTGAGTTTCTCATACAATGCATCGCGACTCATGCCATATTCTGCCTCATTGATGAAGATGGGGAAGTAGCTATAGTTATGCTTTACTCCCGGCATATCATCAAAGAACCGGATACCTTTTACATTCCGCAGTGCTTCTCGATACGCATTCGCCACTTTCTGACGAGCCTCTATTGCGGCATCCACTTGCTTCAAGTTCAGCAATCCATACGCAGCACGAACTTCATCCATCTTGCTGTTGATACCAGGAGCAACGACTGTCACCTCATCTTCAAAACCAAAGTTCTTCAGATGATTGATCTTCTCTTTCATCTCCTTCGTATGGCATACCAACGCTCCACCTTCGACAGTGTTATATACCTTCGTGGCATGGAAACTCAATGTGCTTATATCTCCGGCATTGAGTATGGACTCACCATTGACGCGTACACCAAACGCATGCGCTGCATCGTAGATTACTTTCAATCCATGCTTCTTCGCGATGGCATCAATCTCTTTGGTCTTGCAGGGTTTGCCATAGCAATGCACCGGCATGATGGCTACGGTATTCGGAGTGATGGCCGCTTCGATCTTTGCCGGATCCATACCGCAGGTTTCTTCCTCGATATCTACGAACACTGGGGTTAACTGATTCCACCAGATACTATGCGTCGTAGCCACGAACGAGTATGGCGTCGTTATAACTTCGCCCTTCGTCAACCCCAATGCTTGCAGCGCTGTTATCAACGGCAGTGTACCGTTCGTAAAGAGCGAGATATACTCCACCCCGAGGTACTTAGCCAGTTCTGCCTCCAGCAACTCATGATAATGCCCCATATTGGTAATCCATTTGCGGCTCCAAATATCTTGCATCAACTTATTTAGTTCGTCCAAGTTGGGCAATAGAGGTGATGTTACAGTTATATTATTCATCTAAATAACTTGTTTTTAAGTCGTCTTAATAAATTTACCGGTTTCGCATAAAGCAATCTATACCATCCGTTGATTGCTTCATAATACTGGTCCGCCAATGTACGATCGGCGCGTTTCACTTTATACACAAATCGATTATATGCTATAAGCGATATCAAACCGGCAGATACTGCCGTTTGTGCATCTAACAACGGCTGACCTACAAAATCCTCTGTACTATGTTTTCTTATATTCTTGAAGTTCGATACCTGTTGGTCATGTGTCCGGCGGAAAGACAACCGCTCCTGCGAATGGCCTACCGTACCTAACAACAATCCGCGGAAGAAATAAGTAGAATCTTCATCTTTACCTCTCGTCATTGGTCCAAAGGAAACATATAGCGAACGTCGTATAGCTCGAGCATCTCCGCTCCACAACACAAAATCCTCGAACTCACAATAGTCATATATATTTATTGATGATACATTATGCAACGCAGTCGGTTCTTGACTATAAGGTAGCGGCGTTAACGTAGAATCACATGGAATTGAACTAAAATTCACACATGTCATATCCGGATATTGCTCAAACACCTCATATGTTCGCTGAGCACGTTCCGGCAAAGATTTATCATCTCCGGCTGCTAATATGAAGTACTCACCCTTTGCCAACGCCATCGCATTATTTACATTCTGCGCTATACCTACATTCTTTTCGTTATGATGAAATGTCACTTTATGCGGACCGTTATATCCGGCAATATACTCCTCTATCACCTTTGGTGTATCATCTCTTGACCCATCGTCCGCTATAATAATTTCCAGCGGAGAATAAGTCTGCGAAAAAGCACCGTCCAACGCATCACGCACATAATTCTCTTGATTGTACGTAATCAGAATAAATGATATTAACGGCTTATTATTCATATAATTTATCCTTTGTATATTGATCTTCTACAACTAAAATCTGGAACAATTCATTTTCCCATTCCACATGATAATTATTATCATTAATGAATTGTTGTATAAGTTCGATCTTTCTTGTATTGAAATTCCATTGATCTCGACTCGACGTACTATTCCAATCCTTTGATTCTATATCCCATCGTTTTATTGCTGATTTATTCCTTACTATAACCGGTAATTCAGTTATACTATTTTGCGCAGCAATAAAGTGACGTTCCATATTCGAAGCATCATATACCCATGGTAAAGATGTCCCCAAATATGGACGAGTTTCTGTCAAATAGTTAACCATAGGTATGTGCAGATAACACAACAAATAGTCATTCTTCTTAACAAGGGGTTGCAAATGCGTCATCAGAGTATCAAGTATTTGCGCTTTTGATGGTGTCATATAGGTCGTAGCTAACTCTATTTTGGGCCGCGCAGTTTTTTTCAATCGAGAACCATGATCAAAATAGGCATTCATGCTAGTATCATATAGAGAAAACCCTATCATAGTGACAATAAAAACACAAACAAATATTTTAGCTAGTTTATACGTGGATGTCATCCGCTCTTGAAGCACCTCATATAACAATCCCATAGTTAATGGAGCCGCTATCCAAATACAATTCTCCCCAATGTTGCCAATGCCATAATCACTGCCGAAGGGTAAAAAGAATAATATAATAGTAGCAATCGTTATCAAGTATATTCTATTTTGATCTTGCGTATGTTTTAAGATATATAAAATATAGACAAGATAACTCAATGCATATATCATATATACCAAATCCGTCTCATTCCATAGCACAATGACATATAACGCAATTGCAACAATATACATAATCTGCCGATATCGTTTATCTTGAATATATTTGTTCGCAAAGTACACATACATCGGTATAGACAACATATATGTCAGCTTTTGAAAAACTAAAATATAATCATCTTTATAAACGATAAATATATTCGATAAGCTGTGCGTGCTATCACTCGCAGAAGATGCAGATAAGCCGGATAAAATACTTTCATTAAAAATACTCAAATGCCCTAATACATTCATTAAGAAGACTTCACATCCTGCTCCAATGACAACTCCTAAGACAGCCAATCCCAAGAGGCCAAAAGTAGTACGTACATCTTTGTTGTATATATAATACGGAATAAAGGCTAATGAGAGGGCTAACATAGAAACATTCGGTATGCGAGTGAAGATGTTTACACCTACAACCACTCCAGCTAATAAAACCCACCATTTATTAGATGATAATAAGCCCTTATATAAGCACAATGCAGCAATGGCAACAAATAGAGCAGTTAACCAATTATGATGGAAAACCATCACGTAGCCCAAATTAAAGATCCAGATTCCTGAGAAAATACACCATCGATTGATGTCTTTCCGCAAAAGCAAATAAACGACACCGGCTATTGCTACGGAGCAAAGAGCTGATAAGATCCTAAATCCATAGATGCCAAACGAGCCCAAAAGCATATTCCAGATGCCTCCAACAACAAGCGCATTGTAATACAAGAATTGGTATTCACATGTGGAAGGATCATTAAATATCTGCTGATATGCACTCAGCACCCAGCCTTCATCAAGCATATCAAAACCTTGCAATCCGATAAGTGCTTTATAGATGAATAACGAACCTAAAAATAACATTAGGAACGCCCACTCCGGCATATTTTTGAACCACTTCACCATACTCTCAACTTCTAGCAACCATAAACACACCTATGCAAATAACAAGAATACCAGCGATTCGCAACAGAGACAAATTCTCATCCCAGAAATAGTATCCGGCAACTGCGGCTACCACATAACCCAAACTGAGGAACGGATACGCATACCCCACCTCTAATCGACTCAATACAACCATCCATAGCAGCATACTAACCACATAGCACAGACCAGACAGCCACAACCATCCACATTGCACAATCGCACCTATATGACTCCAGACAGTGCTCAGCGATACTGATCCTATCTCCATCATCCCCTTACGCATCAGCAACTGTGCCGCGCAGGTAATCAAGATATTTGCTATTATCAAAATAAAGTTATACCACATATCTTAAAATTTTAACAATCTTTTGTTTACTACATCTGCTAATCGGGACACTCCCCAACTACATAAAATGAGGAATACTAAGTATATTGCCGTATAGGTATATCGTCCCATCAAAGAAATAGGAATTATTCTTTGCATGATATCAAACAATATGATTGAATAACAATACATAGTTAATGAGAATTGCCTACCGAATAACATTGATAATTTTTGTCCAATAAAATTACCCCCCCCCATAAACTTACGCAAAGTGCTCATATTCTGCACGTTACAACATATTATCATAACAGGCGAACCTAATAAAAACATAAAACTATATGAGGAATGTGAATGTAAAAAAGCATAGAAAATGAGCGAGATAGACACTAATAAAACACAATATATTGCAAACTTTCCTGTTACTGTAACATTACCCTTGGTACATTCAATCTTATCACAAATACTTTTAACCACATATCCCAAACACATTCCAGATAATGCTCGGAATAAACTAATCGGGAACAGATAACCTGTATGATTTGTCGTCACATCAAGACATCTAAAATAGTAATAAACTATAGAATAACCAGCGATAATAAATAATGGAGCAAGTATTGATTTAAATAATCTCTCATTAAGATTTATTAATGCCACAATAAAAAATCCAACTATTAACATAGCCGATATATACCATACTATGACATTAATTGTAGGATAAAAAAATCCAGAAGACTGTAATGCAAGCATATCCGGTATAGCACGTAATGTAGTTCTTGCAAAATCAACTACACTACTTGATGCTAATATACAATCTGCTATGATAGCTGATATGTATACAAAAGCTATTTTGACATATCTTGAAATCGTGTATCGCCATGCCGACTCATGTGTGCTTGATATCTTCTTTGCTAAATAAAAACCAGATAGAACAAAGAAGAAATCAACTGCTAAGTATGCGCCTTCCATGAAATAAGTACAACCATAGAATATATACCATACGTGCATAACGGCAACCGCTATTGTGAACGTATAGCGTAATAACTCAATATTCCCATTAATAGTATTATTCATCCTTCTTTTCAAAATTTATTCGTTCACGCTCTATTACCAATGGTCTTTTCCGGACCTGTGTATAGATAGCACTAATATACTCTCCTATCACGCCCAAGAAGATCAACTGCACAGATCCTAAGAAGAACAATCCGACTTGAACAGCTGCCAAACCAAAGTCAAACGAATCCCAATAAATAATCTTCTGCACCAAGCCGACACAAGCAATAATGAGACATATAAATGCAGCAATATAGCCGATAAAACTTGCTAATCGCAAAGGAACTTTTGTATAAGAAGTAAATCCTAACATGGCTAAATCATACATTCCGAAGAAGTTAAACGATGTTTTACCACGTTTACGAACCTCCTGATTGTACGGTACCGTCACAATATCCGTTCCCAACTCCGCTACCATACCGCGGAAGAATGGATATGGATCATCTACTTCTCGTAACTGCTCAATGAACGACTGGTCATATAATCCTACCCCCAAATAGTTCTGAATAATTTCCACATCAGACATCTTATTCAGCATTGCATAGAAGACCTTACGGATTCCAAACATGATGGGATTTTCAGTGCTATGCGCTTTAACTCCCGCTACAATCTTATATCCTTCTTCCCATTTCTCCACAAATACCGGAATATAGGACGGAGGTGTCTGCAAATCAGATTCGATGAGGATTACTGCATCGCCATGAGACTGTATCAACCCATAGAACATCGAGCGAACCCATCCAGCGTTTCGAGCATTGCAGATTACCTTCAACTGCTTATCCTTTGCGGCCAACTCCTTGAGAATCTTCACCGTGTTATCCTTCGATGCATTATCTATAAACAAATGCTCATAGTCATACCCTTTCGTTTCGTGAAGCAACTCTAATTGCTCCTTCACGCGCTCATAGCACTCTTTCACGTTCAACTCCTCGTTGTAGCAAGGAGAGAGTACTGTTATTTTCTTTACTTTTTCGCTCATTATCCTATTGTTTTTAACCAGTCCATTGTTTTCTTTGTTCCTTCCGCAAAAGACACTTCCGGCTCAAAACCGCAATCCTCTCGAATAGCATCTATCGCGAATATATCCAACGACATGTTCGTTCCGGTGTATGGTACATCACCAAATAGCGGCTCGGCCTTTGGAGCACATGCGTTCACCAACTCCAAGATAAACTCCTTCAATGGTCGCGCATTGCCGCTTCCTATCATATACTCGCAGAACGGTTTTCCCTTTTCAGCCACCAGATAGAATGCCTTTGCCACATCGCTCACATACACGAAATCATAACTTTGTGTCGCTGCCGTAAACTGCAACGGCTCACCATTGATAATCTTGCGCAGTGTTGTATTCACAAACCGCGGAGAGAACTCGCCTACTCCGTACGCATTTGTAATCATCGGCCATAGCAAATCTATCCCGATGTTCGCAGCCACACTCTTGCACATACAATGCGCGATATGTTTACCCATGCCGTAGATATATCCCATTCCCGGACGACTACCTTGCGCATGGATTGCAGCCTCTACCTCATATTCCATGATAGTACCGGCACACACAAATCGCGTACATCCCAACTGCTTGGCTGCTTTCAAGCACTCCACCGTATTCAGTGCATTTTGCATCTGGAGATTATAATCAAACCTTGCATCACCAGCAGATCCAGCCCATGCAAAATGAATGAAAGTGTCATACACACCGGCAGGTATAGCCTCTAACATCGCTTTCGTATTGCTGATGTCGCACTGCATATATTGCAGATTCGGATGCGGCTCTAATCGACGAGGACTCTCGCCCATATCCAAAGCTAACACCTTCTTACCTTCAGCAAGAAAATGCTTCACGGTATAACTACCGACAAACCCATCCGCTCCTGTGATAATCACATTTTTCATATTAATTACCAATTGTATTGTATTTCATCCAATTCTTTCTTATCCGATTCGTCCGGAGAGTGGAGTTCGGGGATTAGGTCGATAAGCATCGACTGCTCTCCGCTGACGCCTTGGAAGGCCATCCAAAGGCCGGGGACGACGGTAAGGCGCTGGTAGTTGTCCTTCGGAGACAAGGTTACTTCTGTGAACTGGCCTTTAGTGGCGCTACCTTCCCGATCATCATACAGCACAAAGCGTACTGCGCCTTGGACTACTACTAAATTTAGCGTATAGCGGTTGTGCCGCTTCCAGCCTTTGACAGCTCCGGCGTCCACATGCGTGAAATAGGCTTCGCCAAATCCGACAAATCCTTCGTCGCTACACTTGAAGGCATGCCACACGTCCCCTTTCGGAACCGCTATCTGCCGCAGCGGATGTAAACTAACTCCCTCTATCATAATGCCCACTTTAACTCCTGCGCTTTCGCAGCTTCCATGTACTTCTCTATTTGTGCACAAGTCAACTCATACATATCCTTACGTCCGTCCACGTAGTAGGCACGATACCAATCTGCGATGAACTGGATACATTGCTCATAGTGCAGCGTCGAATGCCAATTGAGGTATGCCAATGCTTTGTCGCAGTTCAATTTGAGGAGTGTCGCCTCATGGAACGGCACATTTCCCGTCAGACGTACAGCCTTCTCCGGATCAATGCACCATAGTTTTGCCAAATCCTGCACAAGTTCAAACACCGTCTTCGTCTGCTCAGCTCGCGGGCCAAAGTTATAGGCTTCACCATTCTCGGACTTGCCTTCGAACAAGTATTGTCCCAAGGTCAGATAACCGCTCAGCGGCTCCAGCACGTGTTGCCAGGGACGAGTAGCCTTCGGACTGCGGATCTCTACAACCTCGTTCTTCGAGAAGGCTTTCACGCAATCGACGATGATTCGATCTTTAGCCCAATCGCCTCCACCAATCACGTTTCCGGCACGCGCCACGCCCATTTTTATGTTTTCCTTCTTACTGATGAACGAATGCCAGTAGCATTTGATGGCTAATTCGGCAGCGCCTTTCGAACCGCTGTACACGTCTTTGCCTCCCATCGCGTCTGTTTCACGATAGCCCCATATCCACTCAACATTATCGTACGCCTTATCGCTGGTAATCAGCACGCAGGTACACGGCCAATCGATATTGCGTATAGCTTCGAGCACCGATGCGGTACCAACTACGTTCGTCGTGATGGTATCGAACGGCTCCTTATAGGACGTGGACACGATAGCTTGTGCGGCCAGATGGAAGATAAAATCCGGCTTCACTTCCTGCACGTACGCGTTCATTGCCTCTCTGTCGCGGATGTCTCCGAAGCGATGATGAATACGATCCTGCAATCCATCCACCTCGAACATTGCCGGACTCGTCGGTACACTCAGACTATAGCCATACACATCTGCACCCAGCATCTTCAGCCATGTAGTTAACCAACTGCCCTTGAAACCGGTGTTGCCGGTGACCAGCACTTTCTTGCCATTATATACGTTGTTGTAAGCCATAATTACGCTGCTATTAATACGAATAGTTTTATTATTTTCTGGGGGGGGTATTCGCGTTCCACGGAGCATTACCACTTGCCCATAAACTCTCTAATTTCTCTTTCTCGCGCATCGTGTCCATGCACTGCCAGAATCCGTGATGCGTATATGCCATCAACTGGTTCTTTTCCAACAGACGTTCCATCGGTTTTCGCTCCAAAATAGTATCATCGCCATCTATCATATCGAAGAACTGGGGTTCAAATACCATAAAGCCAATATTGATTAAATCTCCATCAATATCTGACTTCTCGCGGAAAGCCTTCACCTCACCGTCTTGCACTTCCAGCACTCCCTTATTCTGCCCAAAGTTATACACAGATACCGTTCCTATCTTGCCTTTCGACTTATGGTATGCCAATAGCGCATCAATATCTATATCCCCTACAGCATCTCCATATGTAAGCATAAAGGTTTCATTGCCTACATAATCCTTGATACGCTTTACCCGTCCACCAGTCTGGGTATTCAATCCCGTATCCACAACTGTCACCTTCCACGGTTCAGCATGACGACTATGCACAATCACCTCATTGCCGTTCGTGAAGTCAAATGTCACATCGCTAGTATGCAAGAAATAGTTCGCGAACCATTCCTTGATCACATCTTGCTTGTATCCGGCACAGATAACAAACTCATTGATGCCGAACTTGCTGTACCATTTCATGATATGCCACAATATCGGCTTCCCGCCAATCTCAATCATCGGTTTTGGCCTCAAATGGCTTTCTTCACTAATACGAGTGCCGAATCCTCCGGCTAATATAACTGCTTTCATATTTATCAAAATTCGCTATTCTTAATCCGTTACTTTCTTTAAAAACTTAGCCGGATTCCCTATCCAGACTTCTCCAGCCGGAACATCCTTCGTAACTACACTACCTATTCCAATCATAGCATTCTCACCGATAGTCACTCCGCATAGTATCGTACTTCCGGCTCCTACACTTGCGCCTTTCTTGATTAATGTCGGTACCAACTCCCAATTCGGGTTCTTAGCTCTTGGGTACTTATCGTTTGTAAACGTCACATTAGCTCCTATCTGCACATTATCCTCAATCGTGATTCCATCCCAAACTTGTACCCCGCACTTAATCGTAACGTTATTCCCAATCACCGCCTCGTTCTCTATGAAGCAATGAGAACAGATATTGCAGTTCTCCCCTATCTTCGCTTTCGGCAGCACTACGCAAAACTGCCATATATTCGCGCTCTCCGGCACCTGTGCCTGACAATCTGCTAACTTATGTATCATAGTCCTTTATACGCTTTGAATTCGTTATAATCGCGGATATAGTCTTCCGGATCGTATTTCTCGGAGGCAAGGCACATGAGGACTGCGCCACCGGAGAAGTTCTCTAAGTCTCGCCATAACCCTGCAGGAATCAACAATCCCTTCCAAGGTCTATCCATCATGAACGACTTTTTCTCTTTTCCATCATCCATAATCACCTCCACGCTTCCACTCGTGGCAATCAGCAACTGCTGCAGTTCCTTATGTGCATGTGCACCACGAGCCACCTCCGGCACCATGTACAGGTAATAGATGCGCTTGATGTCAAACGGAATATCCAATCCGTTCTCCACCACTGACAGATATCCTCTCGTATCCGTGTATCTCCGGATATCGATGATTTTGCAATCGTTCACAGTTGACTCTTTCATCCTTGATACTGAATTTTCAAATCATTATTGCTGAAACGCAGCACTCCCGGCTGCTCGGCAAAATTGAATCCCATATCGCTTATCGTGTTATCAATCTCAAAGCATTGACTAAATCCATCATAGACCAAATAACGCTGATTCTCTCCAAAGAAAATCTCTGCTTTATACTTTCCGGCATTCAAGGTATACGGCTTCACATCGAACTCCACGGTGTACAAACCCTTCTTCGAATCCTTCTCGCCTACTTTTCCAAACACTTTACCAACTTGGAATATCGTGATGTTATCCAACGTCTTAATCTCCATGTTCACATCCAGCATTGCGTCCGGCTTATAGCACATGAAGCTAAGGCGGAACTTGATGCCGGACTCAATGTCGATATTCGCTTGAGGCTTGCCAGGCAAGATCTCAAAACTCTTGATGCGGATAACATCGTTACCCGGAGCTGTCGCTAAATCATCGAAATATTGATTCTCAGAGCTACCGCCTTCTCCGATATAGTAATCCACCGTATCCTTGATCGTTCCCGTATATTTCATCATTCCATTCTCCAGCAAGACACCGGTCTTGCAAAGGGCTTTAACAGAAGCCATATTATGACTAACGAAGAGGACTGTTCGGCCTTGGCCTTGGGAAACGTCTTTCATCTTACCTATCGCTTTCTTTTGGAACTCCGCATCACCCACGGCCAGCACTTCATCCACCACAAGAATCTCCGGTTCCAAGAACGCTGCCACCGCAAATCCCAGTCGCACCGTCATACCCGAGCTATAGCGCTTAACCGGGGTGTCGATATACCGTTCGCAGCCGCTGAAGTCAATGATCTCATCCAGCTTGCTCTGGATCTCGGCGCGGCTCATGCCCAGGATAGCTCCGTTCATGAAGATATTCTCCCGTCCCGTCATCTCGCCATGGAAGCCGGTGCCGACTTCGAGCAGGGAGCCGATACGGCCGTGGGCACGGATGGTACCGGTGGTGGGGCCTGTGACGCGGGAAAGGAGTTTGAGAAGTGTAGACTTTCCGGCGCCGTTCTTGCCGATGATGCCGACGACGTCGCCTTGCTCGACCTTGAAGTCGATGTCGCGGAGGGCCCAGACGTATTCGGAGGTGCCTTTGGACGCTCTGTCGTTGGTTTCGCCGATTTTGAGATACGGGTCCTCCTTGCCGAGGACGTTGGTGATCCAAAATCTTCTTATGTCATGTGACAGAGTCTTGGTTGATACCAAGCCAAGTCTGTACTGTTTGCTCACATGTTCAAATTCTATGGCTGTTGGCATAATCTTCGATTATTGTTTATAGCGGCGTTGCCGCGGTTTGATGTTTATTACTTCGTTGTTTATGTTAATGATCGTTCGTTTATAGCAGCGGTGCTGCGTTTGTGGTGTATTGCGATTTCATCGCGTTTATTTTTTCATAAAAGACTGTCGAAGCGCGTACAATTTATACGAGATCTTTTCAATCTGCGGTTGTAGAGCATTGTACTGCTCCTGCGAGATATAGTTCAAGTCCATAGCCACCTGCAACTGGCTCACCACCTCCATCAAAGAGCCGTACGACATCTCGACAAAATGCGCCTTGTCCTTGGTCGATGTACGCGACGTCCCCTCAGCGATATTGGAGGTAACCGAGACTACGGCTCTATGGATTTGGTCCGTCAGCGCATAGCGTTCTGACTCGGGGAAACGAGCCGAGAGACTGTATATTGCTTTCACCAAAGCACGGGCTTCAACATATACATCCAACTTTTCAAAACTATATTCCTTCATTGCGTTGTAGTTTATATGGTGTTACACAGTTTATTGCTCTTTTAGAGCGGTTTGTTGTTTATTGCTATGCGGTTTATATGGTTTGGCGTTTATCGCTGCCGCTGTTTATACACGTCCCAACGGGACAATCAACCTCTAACGTCCGCAGGACTATAAACGTTCCCCCGGGACTAATAGCCGATCTTGAGATACGGATCTTCGTGATGCAGGATATTCGTGATCCAGAATCTCCGAATATCATGGCTTAGCGTCTTGGTGCTAACTAATCCAAGACGATATTGTTTGGACACATGATCAAACTCTATTGCACTCGCCATATTCTTTATTTTTGTTTTTTTATGTTAATATTCTGTTTTTTCGTCAGACCATGTTTCACTTGGTCCTTTTTTATTATACCTTGTTACCAAGAATTCACTTGATCCTTTTCTCTACTCTGCTCCTTCACCATTCACTTGGTCCTTTTTATTCGTTAGTCCAAAATTTCCAACAATTATCCCAAAATTTCACTTGGTCCTTTTCGTATAACTCACTTGATCCTTTTTTCTACTTCGCTCCACCACTATTCACTTCTTAGCCCCTGCGAGGCACGATTATTGATTCTCAATTCTGGTCCTTTTCTGCCTCTTTCTCCTGAGCTTCAATTTCAGCCAAGTAGTCCAAACCCTTTTGTGTCAGTTTATACGCTTGCTCATGATAATGCGGAGTTCTTGCGTATTGCATCACCACATACCCTGCTTCTCGTGCAGGAATCATGTAGTTCATCCGAAAGTTCCGAATCCCCTGCTGCCGTAAACCCAGGGTTGCAATCAATCCCTTCCTATTCACCACCTCACGCCCCACTGCCTTCACAAGCCTCCGCACTCTCTCCCCAGCCTTATCCTTCACTTGGTCCTTTTTTATCTTCTTCTCAGGTGTCATTTATCATTCTCCTCGTTATCTTCAAAGGGCAGTTCGCCTTTGGTTGTCTTTTTGCCTTCCGGGACGATATAGTCCGAAGCGCGTTCCGGTGATACTACCGAATGGCCCAAACGGCTCTCGATATCTGCACGTGCATTACGAGCCACCTCACCACCTTCTCTTGCCGTTTGCTTGCTCTGAGCCATGCCTTTCGGATTACGCTGACGGGAGATCTCCGTTGCCGTAACTTCTGCAAGCGTATTCAACGCCAACTCCACATTGGTCATGTTATCGCGCAAGTTCTCCTTGGTCAAACCTTTGAATTTCTTGTACTCTCCGGTAGTCATGCCGCTCCATGCTTGCGTCAGCACGTTCGTCAGCATCGCAAAGTCCTTATGCTCCGTGATGCCACTGCGCTGCCACTCGTCCGTCAACTCCTTGCGCATCTCGATAGAACGCATCCGTTCGTTGATCCACTTGTCCGAGTACCCCTGACGACGATAGTCCTCCACAGCCATCTGGAACGTGAGCTCCGGATCAATCATCTGGTCAATGCGCATCTGTCCCAGTTCTGCTAACCACCTCTTGATCGGTTCTGCCTTCTTGGACGGGATGGACTGGATGATGCGAAAGATGCCGGACAAGTCTGCGAAATTGATCTTCTGCTTACCACCAAGCGTCTGGAACGGAAGGGGGGTTACAATTTGTAACCATCCTTTGGCAAGTTCCTTGTCACGCGATTTCATGGCTTTGATATAGCTATTGACATTGACAGTGTCCGTCAGAACCTGAATAATATCAACAACCGAGAAATAGTACTTTTCCTCTGTCTCATTCCACAATATGCGGACTTTGTTGCCTTCAAACAATTTGATGATCGACTCGTTTGCCATGTTTGTATCTGCGTTTGGTGTTTATTTTCAAGCTTTTGCGCAAAGGGGGGTTACATTTTGTCCCACCCCTTTGGTGAGCTAATTTTAATTTCAATATATTGTTGTTTCAGCCATTGGCTTATTGTGTTTCAAATTTGGGTGCGCGATTGTTTTGGCGCGCAAAATTACTACTTTTTTCTGACTTACACAAGTTTTGAGTCAATTTTATATCGCTTTCTTTTGGAACTCCTTTTTATGCTGCTTTTCTATAACTTTCTTTCATTCCATTCTCCAGCAATACTCTTTTCTTGCACAAAGGTTGAATTTCACTTGCCATATTATGACTAACGAAGAGGACTGTTCGGCCTTGGCCTATCGCGGAACTGGGTGGCGCGAATCGAGTTAACACGGTAACCCACGGAGATGATAGCATCGAGGTTGTAGAACTTTGTCGCGTATTCTTGCCCCGTTGACCCCATGTGTCGGAATTTCCGACATGTGGTCTGCTCGTCCAATTCTCCCGTCTGATAAATATTCTTCAGGTGCTCGGTGATGGTTGTGCGTCCCTTGTCGAAGAGCGTGGCAATCGCATCTTGCGTTGTCCAGATACTCTCATCATGATAGAACACCTGAACACCCTGCGCTTTGTCTTCTGCCTGGAAGATTAGGAACTCCGCAGTGGAATTACGTATTTGAAGTTGTTTGGACATATATTCTTGTTTGGCCATCGTACGCACATGTGTACAATACATGCATATATGCACGCACGGCAATTCGAGCCGCAAAATTACACAAAAAATCCCATATATACAAATATATGAGAGGAAAAGTGCGGAAAATTTGAATTTTGTAAGGGAAATGGGAGGTTTTGGTGAGTATAGAACCAAAAAAGAGGAGAAAAATCATTAAATAGCAATACATCATTTTTACTTATCTAATTAGAGGAAAACAAAGAATCGACGGGTATTTTATGAGAGGTAATCAAAAAAACATAAAAAACACATCAGATAACGATAGTACTTGCAGTACTCAGAACCTTCATTCCCAATAGTCTACTCTCGAAATAATTTCTCGTCGCAGGAGCGACTTCGATTATTTCAGATAGCCTCTTTGCAATAAAGTTTCTCATCTTTGATGTCATCGTTATCTGATGACAAAAAATACCGAAAATAGCCATTCGGATGTAACAATCATCTACCATCTTAGGCGGAGGCCGCTTCTTCCAATCCGATGGAAGAACGCTCCGGGTGTCGATTCTTTCTTAGAAAACACAATAAGAAAACGAACCGAAAACATATTGCTATCACTCTCGGTCAGCCAGTCCTCCCCGGACGCTTACCCTTTTCTTAGCCGCAGGGGCACGATTATTGCGAAGCCAAAAGTCAATTGGCTTCTCCATGTCAAAAAAATGCCAAAAAAATCCAAAAATGATTTCAAATCAAATAATGATTATCTATTATTGATTTCAGCTCAAGTCTGCGATGAGATCTTCGTCAGCAGGGAGCCAGTTGACAGATTGTAATTCGTTGGGAGTAAGCCATTTAGCGGCTTCGTGTTCCAATAGCGTGACGTGGGAGTTGGCAAGCTTGCAATGGAAACAATGCAAGGTCAGATGGAAGTTCGGGTAGTCGTAGTCGATGGTACGCAAGAGTTCACCAACTTCGATATTGGCATCTAACTCCTCGTGGATCTCACGCCGCAAGGCTTGTTGAGGCGTTTCTCCGGCTTCGATCTTACCTCCAGGAAACTCCCACCAATCTTTCCACTCACCATATCCCCGTTGCGTAGCAAATATCCGTCCTTGCTCATCAAAGATCACCGCAGCAACGACTTCAATTCTTCTCAGTTGAGTCGGTTGCAGCGGATGACGTTCTATTTCATGGGTTTGGGGCATTAATTTCTCCTATTCCAATCATTGTTTAATGGAATTTTGGCACAAAATTACTACAAAATTTTGAATTATGCAATTTTTATGCAAAAAAATTTGATCAGTTTAAAAAAAAGCAGTACTTTTGTGCACTAAAACGACAAATAATTGTTATTTATAGTTCACGATGGATGTTTTAAGTACCATATTATCCAACTCCAGAACGGTGTTTACTGCCCAATGGTTAGCGCTGCAAGATACAACCCGCAACCGCGAATCGCTGGTACGTTCGTTACGTTACTATGTGCGGACTGGTGCCTTGCGTTCACCGCGAAGCGGAGTCTATACCAAACCTAGGTACGATGAGCAAGAGATGGCATGTACGCTCTTCAAACCTTCGTATATATCGTTGGAGTACGTTTTGGCTCGAGCTGGAGTCACGTTCCAATATTCAGAGGAAATTACCTGCATCAGTTACCTATCTCGCACCGTGGAGATAGATGGCAAGTCGTACGTCTTCCGGAAGATCAATCCGATGCTTTGGGCAAACATGTTAGGTATCGAGCAACGGGATAATATCGCTATTGCAACACCGGAACGAGCGTTCCTGGACATGGTCTATCTCAGTGCGGGGCAGTGCTATTTCGATAATCTGCATCCGTTAAGTAAGCGTATGATTCGGAAGATACTCCCTGTATATAATTCTAAGGCGTTATCTAAACGAATAGGAGCATTACTGAAAACATGGTAAACTATGAGCCGCAGTTATTTGCACGATAAAGAAATCTTGAAACGTTTCAGTTTCATGCACCCCTTAGGCAAGAATCCGCATAAGCGTGACGAGATGCCAAAGAACCACGTGTCTAAATATGTGTCAACGCATGGTGGCTCATATGCAGCATGGATGGAAGATGCTACCTCATTTGGAGGACACAAGCGGCAGAGAGCTGGCCATCGCATGGTTAGCGGCATCGTCCGTGCACATGCCAAAGAGGAGGTTCGGCAACAGATCAACGAACAAATGTAGGCAGTTATTGAAAAAGATTGAATCGGGACTTCCCGAGGAGTATTATATGTTGGAAGGTGTGGTGTATATGTACACATTTCCAAACGGCAAAGTATATATCGGACGGACATGCCGCGATCCGGAAGTGTGCCACAACGAACATCTTCATCCAACGCCGCATTTATGTAACAGAGTTGAGAACTATGCTACGATGCATCTGAACTCCAAATATCACCTTTATCAATCAGTTGCGAGCAAGTTGGGGAATGTCGAGTCCATGAGCGAGGAGGAGCGAAAGTTCTATGACAAGTACTTCGGTGAGGATAATATGTTTTATGGAGCTGATATTCGCGATGGTTTTTGGCGCGAGGAATACGAGGATTATGCGCTTTTCATGTTAGAGGAAGAATCGAAGCAGATTGCAGAAGAGTTTGTCCATGAGAACGAAGCTTCACTACTTAGTATATTCTTCAAAGCATAATACCTTTCATTGCCACACTAATGGACAATGTTAGATATGCATTGAGTCATATCTTTTTCTAATTCTTTAATAAAATGATTTTGCTCTTCGGTCACATTTTTGTGGCCGTTTTTGCTTTAATTTTACAAACTTATTTGCATATCTCATTTTTTTGTTGTACCTTTGCACTCAAATTTTAATAAAGGCGTATATGTTAATTAAAATCTATAGTGCCGCACCTGTGGGCATTGAAGCCGTGAAAGTGACGATTGAAGTGCATTCGAAACCCGGCTTTGAGTTTATTATGGTGGGTTTGCCGGATACATCCGTTAAAGAGTCGCACGAACGAATCATGGCCGCGCTGACAGTCAACGGATTAGAGGCGTTGCACCGTTCGTACACCATCAACATGGCTCCTGCGGATATCAAGAAGGAAGGTGCACTCTATGATCTACCGTTGGCGATTGGAATGCTGGCCGGAGGGGAGAAGATGAAAGCCAAAGAGTTGGGCAACTATATGATGGTAGGTGAGTTGTCGCTGGACGGTTCGTTGCAACCCATTCGCGGAGCGCTGCCAATTGCATTATGTGCGCGTAAGGCAGGTTTCAAAGGACTGATTTTGCCGGAATCGAATGCCGAAGAAGCGGCTGTTGTAGATGGATTAGAAGTGTACGGATTGAAGAATCTCAAGGAGGTGATTCATTTCCTAAATGGCGAACCGAAGGATGAGTTGCATCCGGATGAACCGTGGGAGACAACGCAGGTAGATACACAGAGATTGTTTGACGAGTTGGCTTTCCCGACAGATGTCGATTTTTCGGATGTTCGCGGACAATTCAAAGTGCGCCGAGCCGTTGAGATTGCCGCTGCAGGTGGACATAACATGATCATGATCGGTCCTCCGGGAGCCGGTAAATCAATGATTGCCAAGCGCATTCCGACGATTCTTCCTCCGCTGACACTCGAAGAAGCTCTGGAGACAACAAAGATCCATTCCATCGTGGGTTTAACGAATAAGAAGAAAGGCGCCAGTAGTGCGCTCATCGTGCAGCGTCCGTTCCGTTCACCTCACCACACCATCACCGATACGGCATTGGTTGGTGGTGGTACGAATCCCCATCCCGGAGAGATCTCACTCGCCCATAATGGTGTACTCTTCCTCGACGAATTGCCTGAATATAAGCGTTCTGTGTTGGAGGTAATGCGTCAACCGCTGGAGGATCGACATATCACCGTGGCACGTACAAAGGAGACGGTGGACTACCCGGCATCGTTCATGTTGGTGGCTGCGATGAATCCCTGTCCGTGTGGGCATTATGGAGAGAACAACCCCGCGCATCCTTGTACCTGCACCCCGGCACAAGTGCATCGTTATATGTCGAAGATTAGTGGTCCGCTGTTGGACCGAATTGATATCCAATGCGAGATAGAAGCGGTACCCTATGAGCAATTACGCGATGACCAACCGGGTGAGACATCGGCTGCAATTCGTGAACGAGTTCTCCGTGCTAGAGCCATTCAGACAGAGCGCTTCAAGCACAGCAAACTCGTGCATTGCAATGCTATGATGAACAACAAGATGGTGCGTCAGTACTGCGCCCTAGATGCCGAGTCGGACAAACTACTGGAGTTCACGATGACCAAGCTGGGTTTCTCGGCTCGCGCCTATGATCGTATCCTCAAAGTAGCTCGTACAATTGCTGACTTGGAAGGCTCCGAGAATATCCAGAAGAAGCACATGCTCGAAGCTATCTCGTATCGTTCGCTGGATCGTAATAACTACGCAGGATAAATACGCTCATGCCACGTGTCATCGGCATAGGAGAAACGGTGCTGGACATCTTGTTCAAGAACGACCAGCCGCAGAAAGCCGTTCCCGGGGGCTCGACGTTCAACAGCATCGTGTCGCTGGGGCGTGCCGGTGTGCCATGTGCTATGATCACCCAAACGGGGTCTGACCATATCGGAGATATGATCTGCGCTTTTCTGCGCAAGAATGGGGTGTCGGACGAGTTCGTTTGCCGAAAACCGAACACCAAGTCGCATATCACACTTGCCTTCCTCAACGAACACAACGACGCGCAGTATGAGTTCTACAAGGACCATAAGAGGGACTTGCTGGATATCCCCCTACCGCAAATACACCCCGACGATATCGTGCTTTTCGGTTCGTTCTTTGCTATCAATCCCGTCATTCGTCCTGTCACCCGCAAACTGCTAACGGATGCACACGAAGCCGGAGCATGGCTCTATTATGACGTCAATTTCCGCAAGAACCACATTGCCGATTTGCCAAACATTTTGCCGAATATCGAAGAGAACATGCGGCTTGCATCGGTTGTCCGTGGTTCGATGGAGGACTTCGACTATCTCTTTGGTTTACAGGATCCTGACGCTATCTACGAACGTGTTTGTTCCCTTTGTTCCACACTCATTCTAACTGATGGAGCACGATCCATCCGCGTCTATACTCCTGAAGGTTGCGAGACCTATCCAGTTGCCAAAATCGATACCGTCAGTACAGTTGGAGCCGGAGATAATTTCAATGCCGGTTACATCTACTCCAAACTGCGTGGAATAGATGACCAATCGGCTCGTATCGCCATGGCTCAACGCTGGAGTCAAGACGTCTGCCAACAGATCGGTAACAACATCAGCGACACCCTCGTCGCACAACTGAAAGAATAATAGAGGTAGTTGCTGCCGTTATCTTCGACGAAAGCGAAGACTTATGCCTTAGCAGCCAGGGGAGAGGGAGTTGCGTACACACGTGCAGCCAGTTCCTGGTCGAGCACGTACATGCCGTAGCCGTTACCATCCAACATCTTCAATTTGTTGATGATCTCAACGGCATTCTCTTCTTCTTCCACCTGCTCGTCAATGAACCATTGGAGGCGGCTCTGTGCGGCATAATCTTTCTCCTCCACAGCGATGTGCATGAGGTTGTTAATCAGCGAGGTAACATGCTGTTCGTGCGCATATGTAGCCTCGAAAGCAGCCAGGGGCGAAGCCCATTCGGTCTCTACAGCATCAATAGCCTTGAGCAGCACACGACCACCACGGCTGATGAGGTAGTTATAGAAAATCTGCGCATGGTCCTGCTCCTCTTTGAACTGGATAGCGAACCAGTTAGCCATACCTGCATAGCCCTTGTCCTGGCAGTAAGCAGACATACTCAGATAAAGATAAGCCGACCACATCTCGGCATTGATTTGGGCGTTAATTGCGTCCTCTAAACGTTTGGAAATCATAGTGTTTGTTATTTAAGTTATTTTGTTGTTATAATTACTTTACAGTATCTGCGCTGTGTGATTTTTCGTATCGACTTTTTCGATGATGCGCACTAAGATGCCGTTCTCGTCAAAGATGAACGTCTTGCGGAGCGTTCCCATAGAGACTTTGCCGTAGTTGCGCTTCTCTCCCCATGCGCCAAAGGCTTGCAGCATCTCGGTGGTGGGGTCGCTGAGAAGCGGGAAAGGCAGGTCGTATTTCTCTTTGAACTTGATGTGCGAAGCCTGGCTGTCCTTGCTGACGCCATAGACTTGATAGCCCTGTGCCAAGAAAGCATGGTAGTTGTCGCGAATGTTACATGCCTCTGCCGTACAACCCGGAGTGGAATCCTTCGGGTAGAAATAAATGACTGTTTTGCGACCAATCAGGTCCTTATCAGTAACCATTTTGCCGGTTTCGTCGGGTGCCGCAAAGTTCGGCATCTTGTCTCCAACTTGTAACATAATTATTTGCGTTTTAAGATTTTTATACCGATAGTACCTATCTTATAAAGGATTGGTTTGCAGACACATAAGAATCGTCCGTGTTCGACGAGTTTGCCTCCGAATTCCGCTTTAAAGTCACGTACGCCATACGGCACACCGGGTTCTCCGGCTCCCATCATATCGTACCGTTTACAACCGGACGTCTTCGTCAGTTGTATCCCGGCATGGGTCGCCATGACGGACGGATATTGGTCCTTGTATTGCGCATTCAGTCCGCATTCGAACCACTCATATACCGTTCGTTCGTCTGCCACCAGCATGCTGCCTCCGATGATACGTCCTTCGTACTTCACCAACAGGAATTTCGCAATGTCCTGGCGATAGGCTTCCAAGAAGAAATCGATTGACCAAAGCGGTGTTTTTACTTTCGTGCGATAGAGCTCTGCAAGCACTTTGTACCACTCCCTAATCTCTAATTCACTAACTCCCTCACTCACTACTGCATCGGACTTTTTGAGTTGTCGTTTGCGGTTGTCGCTCAGGTTGTTGATAGAGGGATCGACATGGAAATTCAGGTGCGGTTTATACGCAAATCTCGCAGCCTCAAACGCCTCTTTCCAGTGACTGAAGTCATTGAAATTACGAGTCTCGATATATATGGGAGAGTTGCTCCCAGTTGAAAGTTGAAAGTTTAAAGTTGAAAGGAGAAGTTTCACTTCCTCGTTTACACAGTCGTTCGCGAGGCATGGGCCACCTATTATAATCGCACGACGCGTAAAGAATTGCCAGATAGAGTTACTCTCTTTGGTCACATATCCGACGCAAACGGCACACAGTTTTCCGTCACTTTCTACACCATACACGAATGGCTCCATAAGTTCCGGCAAGGACGCATAGAAATCATACGCCTCCGGAGACTGAAACCATGTTCCCGTCTCACTCGTCCGCACCAATTCACTCCATTGCTGCCGATCGATTTGGTTATATGTCAGGATATCTGTCATCCTATTCCGAGTGCAAAGGTACTACAAATATTTGAAATACACAAAAAAATTTGCATATATACGATTTTTTTCGTACCTTTGCACGCAAATTTGAGCTATGACGAAGATACTTTTTATATGCCACGGCAACATCTGCCGCTCACCGATGGCTGAGTTTATCATGAAGCAGTTGGTAGAGCAAACTGGACGAGCCTCTGACTTCGAGATTGCGTCGGCTGCGGTGTCCACCGAAGAAATCGGCAACGATATCTATCCTCCGGCTAAGCGAATGTTGGCTGCGAGAAATGTGCCGTTTGAGCATCATGAGGCGCGTCAGATGACGCGTGCCGACTATGCCTATTACGACCATATCGTCTGCATGGATCAGAGCAATCTACGTTGGATTCGCTATATTATTGGCGAAGACTCGGACCACAAAGTGTCGCTCATGATGGCTTGGGCAGGGAAGAGTCGCGACGTCGCAGATCCGTGGTATACGGGAGATTTCACGAAGGCCTATGACGATATCTTAGAAGGTTGTCAAGGAATGTTAAAACAAATCTAATCGGGTTAAAATGAATAAAATAGAGACATATCAGACCCTGCTTCCGCAGATCGAATCGCTAATCTCCGGAGAGACGGACGCGATTGCCAACATGGCGAACGTGGCAGCAGCTTTGCACGAAGCATTCGGCTTTTGGTGGACAGGGTTCTATCGGGTAACGAATGAAAGAGTGAACGAATTAACGAGTGAACGGATCAGCGAACTCATTTTGGGACCCTTCCAAGGACCTATCGCATGTACGCGTATTCCGTTTGGCAAAGGTGTCTGCGGCACGGCTTGGCAACGTGCAGAGACAGTCATTGTGCCCAACGTCCATGAGTTTGCCGGACATATCGCTTGTTCGTCTGCGTCCAACAGCGAGATCGTTGTTCCCCTAATCCGTAACAACCGCGTCGTCGCAGTCCTTGACATCGACAGCAAGGATTTTAATACTTTCGACGAAACGGACCAACTCTATCTGGAGAAAATAGCAGAAATGCTATAGTACATCCTTATATTCATCCGTACGCGTGAGCACCTTACGCGCATAGGAACAAACGGGTATGATCGTGCGGTTATTTTGCCGTGCGAAATCAACCGCAGCCATCACTAACTGGCGCGCAATCCCTTGTCCTTCAAAGCCTTCGAAGACGTGCGTATGGTCGATGATCATCCGTTCCGGAATGGGACGTTGGTACGTCAATTCGCCAACATGCACATCGTCCAACCACGCCTCGAAGATGCCGCTTCGTTCTGATTCTGTGTGCTTGATGGTTAGCATATACATTTATTTCTCCGCATATCTACGATTGATCTCATCCCAATTGATGATCTGCCAAAGGGACTGGAGGTGGGCAGCACGACGATTGCGATAGTCGATGTAATAAGCATGCTCCCAGACATCCATCGTCAGCAACGGTTTCAGGCCTTTCGTGACGGGATTTCCGGCATTGGGTTCTTGGGTAATGACGAGTTTGCCGTCCTTGTCTGCTGCGAGCCAAACCCATCCTGAACCAAAGAGCGTGGTGCCTTTCTGTTCGAACTCTGCTTTGAACGCCTCAAACGAACCAAAATCGCGGTTAATGGCCTTTAATATTGGTAATTGGTCATTGGTGATTGGTGATTTGTCATTAGTGCAAGGCTTGAACTGGAGGAAATACAGGTTATGGTTCAAGATCTGTCCGGCATTGTTGAAAATTGCGCCTTGCGACTTCGCAACAATCTCCTCCAACGGCATGGACTCAAACTCCGTTCCGGCAACGAGTTTATTGAGGTTATCGACGTAGGTCTGCAGGTGCTTACCATGGTGATATTCAATCGTTTCCTGACTGATTACCGGCTCCAACGCATTGGGAGCATATGGGAGCGCGATTAAAGAAAAAATAATTCCTATCATATATAATATTAAAACAAAAACATATAAAACCCTGGTTATTTGTTTGGATTATAATAATCCCTAAGGCTTTGTTCAAATGACTCATTTATAAATAAATTTATCATGAATCACCTGAACAAATCCTTATCTCGCGAGATCAAACCAATAACCAGAAATAAACCTAAATATTTTAATAGTTTTCCGCTAACAGTTGGAAGTAAGCTTGGGCGTGGTGGCAAACGGGACACTCTTCCGGAGCTGCCTTACCGACTACAATATGGCCACAGTTGGAGCATTGCCAGATGCAATCGCCTTCACGCGAGAAGACAACCTTATCCTCGATATTCTTGAGCAGTTTGCGATAACGCTCTTCGTGGTGTTTCTCAATAGCTCCGACTTGCTCGAATTTCTCTGCAATCTCATCAAAGCCTTCTGCACGAGCCTCCGCAGCCATGCGTGCATACATATCTGTCCACTCGGCATTCTCACCTGCTGCAGCGTCTGCGAGATTGGCAGCGGTGTCGCTGATCTTGCCTCCGTTCAGGTATTTGTACCAGAGTTCTGCATGCTCTTTTTCGTTGGCTGCAGTCTCCTCGAAAATTTTGCTAATCTGCACATAACCATCCTTTTTCGCCTTCGATGCGAAGTAGGTGTACTTGTTGCGCGCCATGGATTCACCGGCAAAAGCCTCCATGAGGTTGCGTTCGGTTTTTGTTCCTTTGAGTTCTTTCATAATGATTGTGAGTTTATGGTGTTAAACATTTCGGCTGCAAAGGTACACATTTTTTTTGAGATATGCAAATTTATTTGCAAAATTCCACTGCCTCCCAGCCAAAGTCCTGATAGTAATGGACGGACAGGTTGTTTTGCTGCACGTATTCGCATAGTTGCTCGCAACGAACGGCTTCACGGACGGACTCGTTGGAGTGCATGTTCATGAAGATATATAGATAATCACCGAAGATCTGTTTGGCTGTAGGCATGAAGCGAGAACCATCTTCTACGCGCTCAAAATCAACCACTTGCGGTTGGTTGTTTTCGTAAGTAAGCGTCATCTTTCCGGGATGGCTACCACCGGAAACGGTTTTGAGTGTATCTCCTGATATATTGTACCAGAACACCCAAAAATCGCCCCACACGCAGGTATCTTCTTCGTGCACGATCATGAGCGAAGGAACACAGATTTCGCCTTGGCGATAGTACGGAGCTATTTCACGGAGAAGGTATTCGCTGATGGCTTGACGGACTGCTTGTTCCTTGCGATTGATGGCAATATATCGGATACAATCATCCTTGTGGTCGTCAAAATCAGACATTAGCCACTGTCCGTTCACGCGTTCCATCAACAGGATATGATTGTCACAGATAGTGGCCTGCGCATGTGTGGCATCTTGTTGCTCCACACGCTGCACCTCGCAGGGAGAGTCTGCTAACGGAGTTCCGTCGTCCGTCACGAACCAGTAGTTATACTGATGGTCCAGTGCTTCGTGTTGCGGCAGACGATAGAACATCGTATCCAGCACCGCGTAAAAATCTTCCGTCATATAGTCGCGTGACTTCTCCAGCAACTCATGATTCGGGATGTACGCACATAGCTCAGCAGCTCGTTCTTCGAGCGTTTGGGATTTCTGACATGCCGCAAGAACTACGGCTAATAGGATGCAAAAGAGGATTCGTCTCATACTAATCTATTTCGTCTAAACCATTGAATTTGAGTCGTTTCATTTGGTTATGGAAGCGCACGTGGAAGAGGACTGCCGGGATAGCCAAGGCGATGACAAACGCTATCCACATTCCTTTCGCGCCGAGACCCATCGGGAAGGTGAGTGCAAGTCCAAGAGGTAGCGCCACACCGATATAGGCGAACAAGGCTATTCGCATCGGAACTCGTACATCCTGGATACCACGAAGCATGGCAGCACCGATACATTGCAGTCCGTCCGCGTACTGGAATGTTCCGGCAATAATGAGCAACGTCGAAGCGATAGGGATCACTTCGGGATCGGAGGTGAAGATATACGGGATTATGTTGCGTCCGAAGATCATGATGGCCGCGCCGATCGTGTTCATCAGCAGACACAGATGCACGGACGCGTGACTAGCCATTCGTACGGCTTGCAAGTCACCTTTTCCGAGTTGGTGCGAGACGCGGATGGTGGTGGCTGAACCGATACCCAGTGCCAACATAAACGTCAAATCTGCCATCTGGTTGGCGATATGGTGCGCAGCCAGGGACTCCTTGCTGATCCAACCGATAATGACGAACGAAGCGGTAAACAGGAACGCTTCCGCGAAGGACTGCAAACCGATTGGCATGCCGATATTGATCAAGTGTTCCACCTCGCGACGCGTGATCAGATACCGACGCATGGAGGTGAGATAACGACGCCAATCGGCCTTGCAAAGCATGGCAATGAAGAAACAAACCGGCATCAGACAGCGCGCTATCAGACTGGCCCATCCCGCACCTTCTGCACCCATAGCCGGTAGTCCACAATGACCATAGATAAATACCCAGTTCAGCAAGATATTCAGCAAGTTACAACCAATCGTGATGAGCATGGCGATAGTCGTATTGCCGAGTCCTTCGAGGAATTGTTTGCTGAAGGTAAACAGCAAAAACGGCACGATAGAAAGCACGATGAGGATGTAATAGGGCCGTGCGCAGGTGACGACTTCGGGTTCTTGTCCGAACGCGTCCAGAAAACCGATACACGGAGCCAACAGCGCCAACGACAGGATGCTCATCAAAGCCGTAAACACCAAGCCGTTCGTGAGGTAGGATGTGATCTGCTCATGCTTATGCGCAATCTCATCGTCCGTGGTGCCGGTCTTTAGCAGTTTTTCGAGTCGTCCATGGACGTGTCCGACAAGCGGAGTGATGCCCATGAGTGCTCCCATTGCGAACACCATTACCGTGAAAAACAGCGCATTGGAGAAACTAACCGCAGCCAAGTCCGTCGTGCCGTAGTGCCCCACCATGATCGAGTCTGCGAGTCCCACCAACGCGGCTCCAAACTGCGTCAGCATCACCGGAAACGCCAACTTCAAGTTGCGCTTGTAATACGGATAATATGCTCGAAATGAATAGGTCATTTAGCACGTTGTGATATACTCTACTTTATTGCCTACACTCGCCAAATACTGCTGAAAAGCGGCTTGCGAGATGACTACGGTGCCGCGACAGTCATTTGGATGAAAACTCAGCGATTCGGCTTCTTTCAAACGGCTGTCGAGGAAGAGGATGACGTGGTGATCCGAATCGTTGATGAGTCCGAAAGGACTAACACTACCGGGTTCGAGACCAAGGTACTTCATCATTCGTTCCGGAGAAGCAAAGGACAGTTTGCCGGGAGCCTTGAGACCCTGCGAAACCAGCACATCTTTCAACCAATGCTCGATGTCATGAATCGCCAAATCGTAGTCGCACGGGAAACAAATCAGGTAATGCTGGTCACCCTTGTGATTGCGCATGAAGATGTTCTTGCAATGTACACTCCCGTCGTCGTGCCACCACCGTTTGGCTTCCTCAATCGTCTTGCCTTCCGGATGATTGTAGGTCGTGAACGGAATGTTGTGTTCGTCCAAATAGCGCAACACGCGCTCCTGCCGATCGGATATTATCTCTAAGCCCCTTTGGGGCACGATTATTTCGTACTGTTTCATGTTAATTATTTCGTTGATTATCAAACCATTCGCGGCAGAGTTTCCGCAGTTCGGGTTCGTTATGTATCATCGCTCGCAATGCAGCCAAACCCTGCACATTGCGTTCGCTATTGAGCCAAAGTTTTAAGTAACCTCCTTCGGCATATTTCTCGTGGAGATGATCGAGACTGCGTTGATAAAGGGTGTCAAAATCAGCATCTGGGAGCAGTTTGAGACTATATGCCATGGTCCGATGAATGACGGTAAGCGGATCTATCTGCCGATCGGCTTCAGCTACTATCGCACCATAGATTGTTCGTGGTGGGTTCTTGCCACTTGCACGATGATCTTCTACCGCGTCACGCATAGTCAGTAGTTGTTCTTGTGTGAACCATTGCCGAAGTGTCTCATCTGCCATCAGGATCTCACCCGAATGAATATGGTGCTTCTCCCGATCGAACTTGAGGCCTAAATCATGATACGCCGCAATGACGTATGCCATAGTCTCATCGGCAGCATAAGCACGTGCTAGTTTGAGGCTTTCTCGGATGACTGTCTCCGCATGGTCGCGTCGATGTCCACCGTCAAAAGCATCATACTGCGGCAGGATCGATTGTTGAATATAGACGTCCAAAAGCAAGTCCTGCGGCTTGTCAATGATACGAGTCACACCATTCGCAATTAGCGTATCTCGATTTACGAACCCCCACGAACACGCAACGAACGGCACGTTTGCGTTTGCTGCAGTATCCCGATCTACGAGGCTATCACCAACATAGATTAGTTGAGAGTTTAGAGATGAGAGTTGAGAGAAGTCGTCTAGTTTATAGTTGAAAGTTGAAAGGATATCGTAAACGATTTGGGGATTTGGTTTGCGTTCGATGCCTTCGCGTTCTCCGAGGATGACATCAAACACTCCCGGGAAAAAGTGCTCCACGATCTTCTCTGTGGCGGCTTGGTACTTATTGCTGGCCACAGCCAGTTTATGTCCCTGCGCTTTGAGTGCTGCAAGCAACTCGGGAATACCTTCATACGGACGCGTATAATCGCAGTTGTGCTCATTATAATATGGTACGAAAAACCCCCGCACCTTCAATATGTTCTCCTCCGTCCGTTCCTGTTCCGGCAAGGCACGACGAATGAGGTTATTGATGCCATTGCCCACTTTCGCAGGATATGCCTCAATCGGAAAAGTCGCATACCCCGTCTGCTCCAGCGCATAGTTGCACGCATAGCCCAAGTCGTCAATCGTGTTGAGCAGCGTTCCGTCCAAATCAAAAATAATCGTCATACCGGTGTCTTCAATTTTGCGAGTGCAAAATTACGAAAAAAAAATGACATACGCAAGCGTATGATATTCTTTTTGCGATTTTTTCGCGATTACTCGCCCTTCATAAGAGTCTCTCATATGAGAGGCTCATTTTTTTGCCCCAAAATCTTGCATATGTCGCAAAAAAGCAGTACCTTTGCAGCATGAATCGGTTTACGTTAGGGAAAATAGTTAAGTTTTTCTTTCATTGGCACTACGATGTGCGGGTGACGGGGGAGGAGTATTTGCGGAACGAGGCGACGCATCTGGTGCTGCCTAATCATACAGCGTATATCGACCCTATCCTTCTGTTCAGCGAGGAGTGGTGGCTACCCATCTGCCCAATGACGGACGAGCTGTTCATGCGGCATCCTTTCTACGGGCATATATTACGGAAAGCCGACGCCATCGAGGTGCCGGATTTGCAGAAGAGCGCGATGAGTCGCGAGGAAAGTGCGATCGCAGCGGGGCAGTTGAGTCGGATAGCTATCGAGAGCCTCGCCGCCGGTAAGCAGATATGCTTCTATCCGTCCGGGCATGTGAAGACGATCGACAAAGAAGTGATCGGCAATAGGCGTATGGCGTATGAGGTATGCAAGGAACTGCCGGAAGGCGTGCGAGTGGTGCTATGCCGGATGCGGGGCTTGGAAGGCAGCATGTGGTCGAAGCTCAAGCCCAAGCAATGGAAATGGCGGAGGACGGTGACGCTGGTCTTTGAGGACCACACAGAGGAGTTGCGACAATGGGCACAGACGATGGACAGGCGCTCGTTCAACGAACAATTAGAAAATTGGTATAATCAATAATGAAAAAAGAGGAAGTGGTTTTTGCTCCGATGTGGGAGTTGAATCCCGTGTGGGAGTCGCTGACAGAGGATGAGCGGGAGTTGGTGGCGCAGCATGTAGAGAAAGTGCATTATGCGAAGAATGAAATCATTCACCACGACGGGGATGAGTCGCGATGGATATGGATGGTGCTGAGCGGGAAGGTACGTATCTACAAGGAAGGAATTGGTCAGAGGCAACAGATCATTCGTTTGCTTAAACCATATGATATCTTCGGTTACCGCGCATGTATCGCCAACGAGGGCTATAACTCGAGTGCGAGTGCTTTTGAAGCCTGCGATGTATTCCGGTTGGATCGGGAGACGTTTTTGGAGCTCGTTCGTAACAACGGACAGGTGTGTTACCGCGTGATGAAGATGATGGCGCAGGACTTAGCGATATCGGAGTTGCAGACGGTTAACCTGACGCAGAAGCATATCCGCGGACGATTGGCAGAGAGCTTGTTACTGCTCCTGAAGAACTACGGATACGAGGAGGACGGGGTGACGCTGGCGATGATCCTCTCGCGCGAGGACTTAGCGAACATGAGTAATATGACAACGAGCAATGCGATCCGCACGCTGAGTCAGTTCGCGCAGGAAGGGCTCGTAGGGATCAAAGGCAAGCGAATAGAGATACTCGATGAGAAAGAATTAGAACACATATCGCGACTCGGATGAGCCGCGATATTGTTTTAATCTAACATATTTCCCATGTTGGAGGAGAGTTGAACCATGAGGTCATACTCTTCGGGGCTGAGATCGTAGAAGTAATAGTTACGCGGATCGACGGTCTTGCCTAAATAATGCACTTCGTAATGGAGGTGCGGGCCGGTGGATTTGCCGGTATTGCCCACTCGGGCTATCACATCGCCTCGTTTTACTTTCTGCCCTACTTTGACCAGACGCTTGGAGCAGTGCGCATAGCGCGTAGTGTAGTTAAAGCCATGATCTATCTCAACAGTCTCTCCGTATCCCTGTCGCCAGCCGGAATAGATGACCTTACCGTTTCCTGTTGCGAAGATATCCGTACCGATAGGCGCGGAGAAGTCCATGCCTTCGTGGAAACGGCGTATATGATAGACGGGGTCGATACGCCAGCCGTATCCGGACGCCATACGCTTGAGGTCCTTGTTGAGGACCGGTTGGATAGCCGGTATGTTCTCCATCTTGACTTCCTGTTTCTTGGCCAGTTCAAGTATCTCTTCGTACGAGCGTGCTTGCACGTATAATTCCTTCTCTAATATATCCACTTTTCGCTGGACATCCGCCGCCAACTGGGTATTGGTCATACGGGCGAGGGAGTCGTAGTACGAGATCTGCTGAGTAGCGCCCATACGTGCGCTGAGGGGGATCGGCTCGGCACCCAAGATAGCGCGGTAGAGGTTATCGTCGCGCTGGGACATATCCGCCATCACTACCTGCATGAGGTCCACCTGGCGGTTCATAACGTCCAGTTGGGCGGTGAGGTTACGGTTATACTGCATGAGGGAGGCTTCCCGCGGGGAGGGGAAGAAATAGAGGAAGGTATAGAAGAAGATGATACCTAAGCAGATACCTCCGATGATATAACCTCCGGACCGGCGGAGCCAGTAACGGAATCCGTGTTCAATACGCTCCAATTGCAGCGTCTCAGGGTTAATACGATACTTTTTATTTGCCATTTTTGTACCAGAAAAAATATTGGTTTTGTTGTTTCTTTTCTTGCGGTGTGCGAGCCACGTAAATGGGTTCGCCGGTATAGGGGTTGATGCCGGTGTAGAACATAGTGGTCGAGAGCGTCATAGGTGTGGGTGTGAAGTCCTGGACCTGTTCCGGTCGGTAATGCATCTTCTTTGTTTCCTCCGCGAGGAGGGCCATATCGCGCTTGGTGCAGCCCGGGTGGGAGGAGATGAAGTACGGTATGAGTTGCTGGTTGAGTCCTGCCTCGCGGTTGATACGCAGGAACAGTTCGCGAAAACGGAGGTAGTTCCCCCAGTTGGGTTTGCGCATGACTTTGAGCACGGCATCGGAGCAGTGCTCGGGTGCCACTTTGAGTCGTCCGGAGACATGTCGCGTGATGAGTTGGCGCGCATACTCTTCGCTCATGAGGTCATAGCGGATACCCGATCCGACGAAGGCGTGCTTGACGTAAGGCAGTTTGTCCACCGTCTTCAATATGTCGATGACCGGCCCGAAGTCCTGATTGAGGTTCTTACAGATGGCAGGCTGGAGACAGCTGGGCCGCGCACAGCGTTCGCAGAGGGACTTGTCCTTGCCGGTGATGCCGTACATGTTCGCCGAAGGACCACCGAGGTCGGAGATGATCCCATGCCAGTCGGGCAGTTGGCTGAGCCGCTCTATCTGGCGTAAGATGGAGGCCTTTGAGCGGGAGACGATCTGCTTGCCCTGATGGGCTGAGATGGTGCAGAAGGAGCACCCACCAAAACAGCCTCTATGCATGCACACGGACCACTTAATCATCTCATAGGCGGGGATCCGTTTGTCCTTGTATTTGGGATGCGGCGTATATTGGTAGGGCAAGTCGTATATCGCGTCGAGCTGCTCGGAGGTGATGGGCGGATAGGACGGGTTGACGACCACAAACTGCTTACCAACCGGTTGAACGAGCGTCGTCTGGTGGATCTTGTTAGACTCGACTTCGATGAGCCGGAAGTTCTCGGCGTGTTTGCGCTTGTCGCGCAGGGCCTCTTCGTGACTCGCCAGCATAATAGCATCCTCCGGAATCTCCGATTTATCGCTCGTCAAATACGCCGTTTGCGGGATGCGATGACAATTTTCCATTTTCCATTTTCCATTCTCCATTATCGCTTTAGCGATATCTGTCATCGCTTGTTCACCCATGCCGTAGACGAGCAGGTCGGCGCCGCTATCCACGAGGATAGAGGGCATGAGCTTGTCCTGCCAGTAGTCATAGTGGGTGAGACGGCGCATGGAGGCTTCGATGCCGCCGATGACGATGGGCACGTCGGGATAGAGCTGCTTGAGGATGCGGCAATAGGTGATGGTGCAGTAGTCAGGTCGTGCGCCGGGTTTGCCTTCTGGAGTATAGGCATCATCTGACCGTTTGCGACGGGCGGCGGTGTAGTGGTTGACCATCGAGTCCATCGCACCTGCCGAGACGGCAAAGTACAGACGGGGTTTGCCGAACTTCTTGAAGTCGCGGAAGTCACCGTGCCAGTCGGGTTGGGGCACTACGGCCACACGGTAGCCTGCCGCCTCGAGGGTGCGACCCAGAACGGCGGAGGCAAAAGAAGGATGATCGATGTACGCGTCGCCGGAGAAGAAGACAATGTCCACTTCGTCCCAGCCTCGCAAGTCCGTTTCCTTCTTGGTAGTCGGCAAATATTTCAAGAGGTCAGCCACTAATCTATCTGCAGGTCTAATCGTTCTTTGAGTTGTGCCAAGGCGGGGTTTTGCTCTGCCATGACTGCATATTTCTCATCGGCGGTGAACGCCATTTGTTCCGCGTCGTATTCGGCCAGAACGAGGCGGATGGAGAGCTCGTTGTTATGCAAGCTCTGGCGCAATTGGGAGAGGAGGCCCGGGAGGGCTTTTTTCATCTCGTCCATCTGCCAAGGATTCGGCATTTGTATCTCCGCCGTAACAGCATCCACAAGGCGCGGGGTATAGTTCATAATCAGCTCTTTGAGACGCAACTCCTCCTTACGGGATTGACCAAGACCAACCCACGCGTCTTTGAGTTGGTCAGCCGTAAAAGGGCGGTTTTCCGGAGCGGTTACCGGGGAGGGGTTACCGGTTACCAGGGAGGGGTTACCGGTTACGGATTCCCCTTTCTTTTTGCCGAGGCCTAAGCCGATGCTCGGAATTTTAGGCATAGAAGGAGTAGCCGCCGGTTTCGGAGTACTCGGAGTACTCGGAGTATTCGGAGTACTCTGAGCCGTAGGCTGAGGAGCGGGCTGCGGAGAACTCTGGGGGATGTTTTGCGGGACACCTAACTGACATAACTTTACGAGCGCGAGTTCGACGGTCAGACGTTTGTTGCGGGCCGTACGGTAGTTGATATCGCAGGTGTTGAGGATATCGAGCGCTTGGAAGAGCCATGTAGGTGCACAGAGCTTGGCTTGCTCGCCATACCGTACGCGGATAGCTTCGCCGGTCTCCAATAACGGGAGCGTCTGCGGGTCTTTGCTGACGAGCACATCGCGCAGGTGCTGTGCGAAGCCAGTAACAAAATGGGCTGCATCGAAACCGTGGTTGAGCACGTCATTGAAGAGCAGCAGGGTGGTGGTGACATCATGCCGTAAGGCCGCTTCTACCAATTGGAAATAATAGTCGGCATTGAGCACATTGAGCACTTCGATGGTGCGCTCATAGGTGATGGTGGTCCCACAGAAAGCTACGAGTTGGTCGAAGATCGAGAGCGCGTCGCGGAGTCCGCCGTCTGCTTTCTGCGCTACGACATTGAGTGCTTCTTCGCTAACCGTAATGCCTTCGTTCGCTGCCACTTTCTGCAGGTGCGCGATGATATCGGGCACAGTGATACGGTTGAAGTCATAGACCTGACAGCGGCTGAGGATGGTTGGCAGGACCTTATGCTTCTCGGTGGTGGCGAGGATGAAGATGGCGTATGAAGGCGGTTCTTCGAGCGTCTTGAGGAGCGCATTGAACGCCCCGGCGGAGAGCATATGTACCTCGTCGATGATATAGACGGAGTACTTGCCGGCCTGCGGCGGGATACGCACCTGGTCGATGAGCGAACGGATGTCCTCGACGGAGTTGTTGGACGCCGCATCGAGTTCATGGATGTTCCATTCGGAGCCGGGTTCGTTGTTGTTGATGGTCTTAGCGAAGATACGTGCGCAGGTAGTCTTACCCACTCCACGCGGCCCGCAGAAGAGGTACGCATGCGCCAGATGGTTCTGACGAATGGCATTCTGCAGGGTCTGTGTTAGCGCTTGTTGGCCCACTACGGTCTCAAAGGTCTGTGGCCTGTACTTACGCGCTGAAACAATGTAGTTTTCCATATGCTATGCTGTATATATAATTCTCTTTTTCAATGGTTTGGAGTTTCAGATTTCCGGTGTTCCGGAGGATGTGTTGTAGTTGCTCAAAACTCACTATCCCTACTCCTTGTGCCTTGACGATCGCTTCTTTCTGCGTCCAGAGACGGGTGAACTTCCGATCGTCTATACCTACTCTCTCCTCCTCATTCATCACCCGCTCGATTAAGTCCTTATCAGCTTTTCGTATCCCTTCTATGTCAATCCCTATCGGTTGATCATCTATGGCTACCGCTATCCCTTCCTTACAATGGCTGATCGAGAAAAACGGACCTTCTTCCAAATACGGTTTGCCGTGCTCATTGTAACAAAAACCTCTCAGAGTTTCATTAGGGTTTTTACAGACTTTTACCGAGGTTTTAAGCAGTTCACTCAGCATCAACCAACTCTTCAAACAGCAGTACCTACCGAGGGTATGCTTATACCGCAGCGCCTGTCCGCGTCGTTGGTCACTCACCAAAGGAAGCATACGTTGCACTTCGGCCTCGGTGCACTCTTCCATCCTATCAAATATCGCGACGCGCATATACTTTCCAATAAACTACCGGCAGGATGGTTACTGTCAGCGGCAGGGTAAAGATCGTACCAAAGCAGATGACGACACCCATCGGCATCCAGAGGCTGGTGTGGGCAATGATCATCGGCAGGACACCTAAGGCCGTTGTGGCGCTGGTGAGGAAGACCGGACGCATACGTCGTATACCGGCTTTGAAAGCGGCATCACGATAGGACAGTTGTTGGTATTTGCGGCAGTCCTCCGCGTACTCGTACATCATGATGGCATTTCGCACGATGATACCAATAAGACTGACGACACCCAAGACGGCCGTGATGGATATGTCGAGTTGGAAGATCCAGAGTCCGAGCATCGCGCCGAAGACGCAGAGGGACGCGCTGGAGAGGGCCAAGAGAGCAAGACCTATCTTACCGAAATGGTAAAGCAGTAGGACGAGCATCACAGCCAAAGCAGCGACAACCGACCAAAGTATCTGCGGTACAATCAGGTTGTTGACTTCTGTGAGTCCGCCATAGGCTATCGAGACTCCTTCGGGCAGGTCGGTGATATGCGTATTGATCCATTTCTTGACCTTTCGCTCGGCATCCACTTGGCTGGTAGCACCACGCAGGTCTGCTCCTACCGTGATGGTGCGTACGGCGTTTCGTCTCTCCAGGGTCGTACGATGCCAAGACGGTTCGAGGTTAGCTACCTGACGCAGCGGTACCCATACGCCGGGCAGGGCTGTCGGCACTTGAAGGGCACCTAACTGCTCCGTGCTCATATTCTTGGCACCAGCCGTATAAAGGACCACCGGCACGGCATAGCTGCCTTCGTAGAGGGTGGTGATGGTCGCGCCTTGGGTAGCCTGACGCAGATAGAGCGAGAGCATCGTTTCTGTCAGGCCGAGACGAGTGGCTTCATCGCCATTGAGGACAATACGTGTTCCGGCTTCGACGTTGTCAAAGTCACAGTGCACCCACTGCAGCTCCGGTTGGTCAACCATATAATGCATAATGCTGTCAGCATAGAGCGCCATCTGCTCCCAGTTCTCGCCTTTGATGCGTACCTCGAGCGGGTTCTTGCAGGACTGATAGTCGAGTTGTTTGAAGCGCGCATAGGCGTTGGGGAAATAGTTCTCATACCGTGCGCTATACTCTTTCAGTATCTGCGAGGTGGCTTTGCTGGAGCGAGTGTTGACTATCAGTTGGGCGTAGTTGGTTGCCGGCATCTGCGGGGTGTAGGTAGCATGGAAACGGGGCGAGGACTGCCCTACAAAAGCGGTGACGCTGGTCACTCGTTTGTCTTCGCGCAGGAAACGCGCGAGCGAATCGGCTACGGCTGCACTCTCTTCGAGGCTCGCGCCTTCGCGCAGATGGATCTCGACAGCGAAGAACTCCCGCTCCGCTTTGGGGAGCAGCTGGAGATTGAGCCGCGTGAGTAAGAAGAGGCCTGTTCCCAATGATCCGGCCAGCAAGAGCCAGACGATGAGAGGTTTATCAAAACAAAGTTGCAAGGCTTTGCGGTAGTTGTCTTGGAGCCAGCCGAAGAACTTGTTCTGTCCCCGTTCAAAGGCGTTCATCTCGCTCTCGCTGCGATGTTTGATAAAGCGATACGAGAGGTAGGGCGTCACCCAAGCGGCATAGAAGATACTGGCTGTGAGCGCAAAGAGAACCGCCCAGGGGAAGAGCTGTACGAACTCACCCAACGGACCGGTGATGATACGGGTCATAGGGAAGAACATACCGCTTATCGCGCAGGTAGCCAGAGACATAGGAACAAAGAGCATGCTGGTGCTGACGACCGCCGAGTACCAGCGGGAGTGACGTCGATCAATGAGGTTGGTATAGCCATCGATGACGATGACCGAATCATCGACGATCAGTCCGAGCACGAAGATGAGGGCCGCCAGTGTGACGGTGTTCAACTCAATGCCGGTGACATACATCAGGCCGATACAGATGGCAGTGCAGACAGGCAGTCCGGTAGCAGCGACAAGGGCCGTACGGAGCGGGAAGAGCACCAGCATGACAGCTATCACAACGAGGATGGAGATGACGATGTCGCGCAAGAAAGAGAGTACAGAGTCGTTGACCACTTTGGGTTGGTCGGTGATACGATGGAAGCGGATGTCGGGCGGTAAGAGTTCGGCCGCCTGTGCGAGTTGCTTGTCCACTTCCTTACCAAAAGCGACGATGTTATGTCCCGGCACCATCTCCATGTTGAGGATGAGACAAGCGCCGTCGTTGAACTCGACGAACTGCTTGGGCGCCTGGTAACGCCGCTCGATAGAAGCGATATCTTTGAGCCGGATGGTAGCGCCTGTAGCGGGGTCGGACCATATGATCTGCTCCTGGAGTTGGTACTCCGAGTCATAAGGGATGACGACCTGCAGGACGCCGTTTCCGTCACTCTCACCGCCAATGGTTCGCAGGCCTTGCAGGGCTATCTGCGCTTCCAAAACAGAGGGGCTGATGCCGTACATCGAGAGCCGCTCGGGGTCTATGGTGACGGCAATCTCTTCCGTTTGCTGGCCCATGATACGCAGCTTGCCCATCTCGGGGATGGTACGCAGGCGCGAGCATATCTGCTTGGCGTACTGCTCCAGTTCTCTGGGGCTTCGCTGGTCGCTCTCTACGGCGATGAGCAAGGAGGAAGTGTTCCCGAAATCATCGATGACGAGCGTCTGCAGGACGCCTGTGGGAAGTTGGGTCTTCTGCAAGAGCGGCAAGCCGGCCCGTATCTTGTTCCACACCACCTCGTTATCGCTGACGGTCATTCGCAGCATGACAAAGACATAGGCTATCCCGTCTTCGCTGATGCTATAGGTGAGGGCCTTATCGACGCCCTCGAAGGAGTTGATATAGTCCTCCAGGGGGATGGTGACCTGCTCTTCCACCTCTGAGGCCGTAGCACCGGGATAGACAGCGACGACGACACCCTGACGAATGGTGAACTGGGGAAACTCGTCCTTGTTGAGTTGCGGCAAGGACCATATACCAAAGGCCGTCAAGACCAGGAATAGTGCGATCACTAATCCATGTCGCCGCATGGCTCCTTCTATGTGCTTACTTGTCTTCATACGTTACTTTACAGTTGTTGTAAAGTTTCTGATATCCGTCTATGATGAGGGTGTCGCCGGACATGAGGCCGCTCTCTACGCGCACCCCGTCCGCCTGATAGCCACCAACGACGATGTCTCTGCGCACGGCACTCCCCTGCTCTACTACCCATACGGTTGGTCCTTGGGGTTTGAGGAGAATACAGCGGGCCGGTATGACGATGCTTGTCTGCTGCGCCGTAGCGGCCACAGGCAGGATCGCTACGCCGACCATCTCGCTCATGAGGTTCTTGGTGTCCCCTTTGATACGGGCGGTCACCTCATAGGTATGCGCGAGCGGGTTCGCCTTCAGACTCTTCTCGGTGACAACCATCTGGAAGGTGGCATTGACAGCCGCACACTCCATCTCGCCGCGATCCCCGATACGGATAGCACCTATCTCATTCTCCGGCACGACAAAACGTATGCTGAAGCCCGCTATGTCCAAGAGCGAGCAGACCCGTGCATCGGGCAGGACTGTCTGGCCTATCTCGAGATTGAGACCACTGATCACACCGTCCGCTGGTGCTACGACCGTACACTCTTCCAGCCGTTTCTTGGCAGCAGAATAGATCGACTGCGCCTGCGCCAGTTGGCTCTCCACTTCGACCATCTTCTGGTCCGACACGACGCCCTGCTCATGCACTTTGCTGACGCGATCGTAACCGTCCTGCGCATGCTTGAGGGTAGCCTCAGCGCCTTGCAAGGCATGAAGCGCCTGAGTGTTATCAATAGACAAGATCTGTTGTCCTTTGTGCACCCGGTCTCCATTCTTCACATAGATAGCGACCACACGGCCCGTACTCTGCAGGCTGAGTGGTATCTCATGCGCCGGCACGACAGTACCGACATACCGCGAGGTAGCCTCATGACTCTGAGGTGCTATCACCATTGCCTTCACAGGGAGCGCCGCACGATCCTGATGCGCTTTCTCCACTTTACTGCACGCCATCAAGGCCAGTGCTATGATCATTATATAGCTAATCTTTTCCATTTTACAGTTAAATATACAACTCGAGCTATGAGGTGGGCAAAGTACGCGATGTACAGGGCCTGTATGCCCCACAGACCACGAAATGCCACATAACTGAGCACAAAAGCACCCGCCGCCCAAATCATGGAGTTGCGGATATGCACGCCTTCTGTTGCACCTACATAGACACCGTCCCACATGAAAGCCAGTGTGCTGATGATCGGCATGGCAATGAGCCAGCCTATATAGCGGGGAGCGACAGAGAGCACCTGAGTATCGGTGGTCATAGTGCCTATCATCGCGCTGCCAAAGACCGCGTACAAGACGGTGAAGAGCAGGCCGACGCCTATACTCCAGTTGAAGAGCAATCTCACCACGCCGCCTACCTGTTTCTGCTCGCCAATCGCCTTGCCGACCAAGGCTTCACCGGCATAGGCAAAACCGTCAACGAAGAAGGAGAAGAACATAAAGAGCTTCATCAAGATACTGCTCACCGCCAACTCGGTGTCGCCATACTTGCTGGCGATCGAAGTAAAGCCCACATAGACGACCATGAAACACAGCGAGCGGATAAAGAGGTTGCCGTTCAGGCTCATCATTCGCCGAATCTCGTCCCAGCGCATGGCAGCAAGAATCTCACGGATACCAATATGAATAATGCTGTACTTAAATACCAAGATAGCGACCGCGAGGAAGAGTCCGCTGTACTGCGCGATGAGTGTGCCATATGCCACACCGACCACTCCGTATCCGGCGTTGACGGCCAAGCCATAACTCGCGATCATATTGACGACGTTGACGAGGATATCTACGGCCATCGGGCTCTTAGTGTCCTGATTGCCGATAAACCAGCCTTTGAAGGTAAAGAGGGTTAAGGTAGCGGGTGCGGCCCATATACGGACAAAGAAATACTCGCGTGCCACCGAAGCAGCCTCAGCCGAACAAGGCACGACAGCCAGCACGGCTGTAACAAAGAGCCACTGGATTGCCCAGATGAGGAGCGTAGCTGCCAGCGCTATTGTAAGGCTCTGTGTGAGGATTTTTCGGCATTCGTCCTGCCGTCCAGCACCGTAAGCCTGCGCGGTGAGACCACTCGTGCCAATACGCAAGAAACCGAAGTTCCAATAGAGCAGATCAAAGAGCATGGTGCCGATAGCGATACCGCCGATGGCGGAAGCATCACTCAGATGCCCCACAATGGCCGTATCTACGATGCCCACAAGTGGTATCGTGATATTCGCCAGAATACTGGGAATGGCCAAACGTAATATGTCTTTATTCGTTTTTGTCACAAGAACAATAATATCATCAATTGTCCGGTGAGAACTCTGAGGAACATGGTCAAAGGATAGACGGTCGAATAAGCCACCGCTGCACGGTCGTTCTGCGAACTCTGTGAGGTCGCATAGGCTAATGCAGGAGGATCCGTTGTGGAGCCGGCTATCAGGCCCATGAGTGTGAAATAGTCCAGTTTGAGGCCCTTACGCGCGATGATACCTATGATGATCAGCGGCAGGAGTGTGATCAGCACACCATAACCTATCCATACATATCCGCCGCCCAGAAGCGTCGGGATAAAAGTCTTACCGGCACCGAAGCCCACCGCCGCCAAGAAGAGCGCGATACCGATCTCGCGGATCATCAAGTTAGCCGACGTGGTAGTGTAGGTGACGATATGCCACTTGGAGCCGAACGCGCCAAAGAGGATGGCGATGATGAGTGAACCGCCTGCGAGGCCAAGTTTGAAGGGTTGACTCAGGCCAGGTAACATAATAGGCAGCGAGCCTAATACGACACCTAACACGATGCCAAAGAAGAGGGATGCTAAGTTCGGTGCATCCAACTTCTTGGAACTGTTACCGAATTTCTGCGCGATACGCTCGACGGCCTCCGCTTCGCCGACGACTGTTAGACGGTCACCCATCTGTAGACGCAGTTCGGGGGTAGCCAGCAGTTCGATACCAGCACGACGCACACGGGTGATGGTTATGTTAAACGCATCGCGGATCTTCATATCCATGATTCGCTTACCGTTGTATTTGGGTTTGGTAACGACGATATGCCGACTGACAAGATGGATATTCTTCTCTTTCTCTTCCCAAGCGATATCGGTCTTCTGTCCCAACAAGAGCACAGTGCGCTCGTTCTTGGAGTCTGTCACAAACCGTGCCTTATCGCCTACATGTAATACGGTGTTTGCGTCCGGCATAAACTCATTGCCTTCTCTATCCAAGATACGGCTGACAACAATCGTCACATGGGTCAGCAGGAACAAGTCACGCACGCGAATTCCGTCCACCTGAGGGTTCATCAACTCGACATCGAAATGCTCTACCTTAGGTACTTCACCCTTCTCTGCCTTCACTTGCTCTTCTTCCTTATCCAACTTAATGCGGAAGATCCAGCGCATGAGCAGCAACGAGAAGATGATACCTACCACACCTAAGGGATACGCCATGGCATAGCCGGAGGCGATATCGGGATTAGCGACACCTGTCAAGTCCTGGAAGGTCTGCTGGGCAGCACCGAGACCCGGTGTATTGGTAACTGCACCGAAGAGCACACCTGTCATGACGGCGATATCCACCTTAAACACATAGTGGATCACGAGCGCCGTGACGCAGCCAAGAAGTACGATGCTTGCGGCCAGCATGTTCAATGTAAGACCACCCTTGCCGAAACTCGAGAAGAAACCCGGACCAACCTGAAGACCTATCGAATAGACGAAAAGGATGAGGCCGAAGTCCTTGGCAAATGACTCCACCAGCGGATCGAGAGTCATGCCAAAATGACTGCATGTGATCGCGCAGAACAAGATCCATGTGATGCCTAAGGTGATGCCCTTGAACTTCAACTTGGCCCCTAAGGTGATACCAATAGCTATAGCAAAGGCCAGCACCACAATAGAGTGCGCTATACCTGTGCCAAAGAATAAATTAAGAAACCAATCCATAAGTTAGTGTATAAATGTTCGTATTTTGTTTTTTGCTTCTTCTGCCCATGCACCAAGCACGTACTCCATGGTATAGAGTTGGGCTTGCTTGGCGGTGAGAATGGTGTTCATCATCTTCTCCTGCCCGCGGTAGGTGAAGGTCACCTCGTTTGATGTGGGCGAGATCACTCTCCCCTTGACGTCCATCGTCCTGTATTCGCCAAAGCACTCGGGAAGGACCGTCATAGCTTGCAGAGTCCAGCGTTGCACGCCTTTGTCATGGAGTGTGAACTCGCCTGCGCTGAAGTCGAGGGTCGTGCGCAGGAAGACGCACTTAGGGGTGTTGCGCCAACTGCGGCCGAGACTAACTACCGGGCACTCGCTCTGGATGGTGCAACTCTCGAAGACGTAGCCTCTGTCCGCATCGCCGGAAGCTTTGTTGGCGGTGATGGGGTCTGCTCCGCTATTTCGCCGCTCGCAATAAAGGAGGCAGCGGTTGAAATAGACATTGCCGTCTCCGCATATATAATCGACGGTGCCGTGTATCTCGCAGTTCTCGAAATACTTCAGCGCGCCGGGTTTGTCGCTGTAATAGGTGTCCTGATGCGACAAAAGACGTACGTTCTTACAGATCGTCTTGGTGCCTTGGTCCCATAGACATACCGCGCGGCCGTTATTGTTTTTATAGTAGTCCAAGGCGTTCTCTATGGTCAAGTCTTGCAGGTATGTTCCCTCGACGTCATTGGCGATGCGAAGCGTAGCTGTCTTGGAGATGGACTCCAGCATATAGTCCGGTGCATTTCGGATGATAGTCCCTTCCATCGACTCGCCGATGACAGCGATGCCGTCTGCCTCGATCGCCGTTAAAGTGAGTTCGCCGAGGTCATAGACACCGTTCTTCAGATAGATGGTCTTGTGTCCGGTCGCATTCGCGTCCGCCAGCGCGCGTAAGAAAAAACGCGCATTCTCCGAGAGGGAGTCTATGTTCACCTCGCGGATGATTCCCTGCTCTTCGCCTTTCGTCTCGTCGCAAGGCACAGGGACATACTCCTCCCCTGCTACAAACTCAATACGTTGCAGCACGGCTTCCATATTCAGCAAACGGGAGATGAAGATGTTATTCTGCTCCGCCGTCAGCGGGATACACTGCGTGCCCAAACGACGTATCTCGCAGGTCACTCCGATACGCGTCTCTTCTTGGGGCTTGTCTCCGCTCCAAGTGTGGACTTGCAGAGAAGCCCGGTTGATACCGCTACGGGGACCGAAAGTGAGTTTTAAGACACCGGCAACAGGTGCTTTGGTAAAACAGCACCAACCGGCACTGTTGAGTTTGATACCTCTCAGGCCATTTTTCACGCCGGGAGGATCATTGACGATACCGCCAAAGTACAAACCCCTGTCGGGATTAGTCACCGGCAGCGCCTGCGTATAATCCCACAGCAGGTCGTGCTCACCGGCCCATAATGACGCACAAAAAAGCGCCATAAATACTATGAAAAATAGTTTCCTCATAATTCGCGCTGCAAAGGTACAAAAAAAATATGACATATACAAATGTATATGCCATTTTTTGCAATTTTTTCTATCTGTTAGCCCAAAAAGTCTTTACTATAAATTAAGGTCTTACAGACATGACTAGCCTCAGCGGGCGAGACTCATCGTCGGCTGTTTTGAATTGCAAAAGCACCGGATCGTCGGGTTTAGGCAGGCGTACGCCTATCAGTTCAGTCCACGCGGAGAACTTATCGGCGTTCTTGCGTTTGCGTTGGGTAGAACGTATGTCGCTCTTTTTGGCGTAAGCCGCTCCTGGGCGGAAAGGCACGATGATATGTTGCTGTTCCGCCATTAGAATCTGCTCAGCAGACGCGACTAACAAAGCCTCATTGGCTACTCGACTACAATATTCCGCAAAACGCACACGATCGGACTTGCTCATCCCGAGCGCCACACTCTTGTCCTTATTCGGAGCGTCCTTTAGCATCATCTTCTTCCACAGCTCGCACTCCACTTCCTCCGAGATATAATACGGTTGCTCGGCCGGGACATAGGCAAACTTTATCTTCTTGCCCTTGACACGCACAGAACGGGTCAAGGGCGGTTCTTCTTGTTGTACCTGCATCATAGGATCGTTAGGAAGTGTCAGCGCCACACGAAAACCGATATATTCGGTAGCTGTCTCCGGTAAGTGCCAACGACGCACAGAGAGGTGACTGTTGGCGATACACTCATCGTAACTCCCGCCGCGTACAATGCGGTAACTGCCGGTATCTGCTCCACAGGGATTTGGCTGCGTACTGAGTGTGTAAGGACCATAGATATCCTGACACCATTCCGACACATTGCCGGTCATGTCGTAGAGCCCCAATTCGTTTGGCCGCTTGCACCCCACGGGATGTTTCCATTCGCCCGAACAAGAATACGTCCAACCTACACTATCTGCCTCATTTCCGCCTGCAAAGCGATAGGCCTTGCTCTTCGCTCCGCCTCGCGCCGCATATTCCCATTCGGCCTCGGTTGGCAGCCTAAAAGGCAAGCCTGTAATACTGTCCAAACGACGCACAAACTCCTGGCAATCAATCCATGACACGTACGAGACAGGTACGGTCGGATAGCCTTTAGGATTGATAATTTCCCGTTCAGGCATCACCGCACGCCATAATTGCACGGTCACTTCCGTCGTTGCGATATAATAGGGAGAAAGAAAAACGAGGTGCACCGGTTTGTTGGTATAGATATCCCGATCTGTCTGGTCGAGTGTCGCGCCCATCATGAACGAGCCTCCTTCGACGCGTTGCATGGTGAGAGCAACACCTTGAACGTCTATTTCCAAACGTTGCAATGAGTCAGGTACAACCGGTTTATGCTTCCGTGCCCATATCGGTAGCACAGAACAAAGGGAGACCAGGCATATGACGGCTCTTACATGCACGTCTTGTTCATAACAAATACTGTGCCAAAGATGAGGGATTCGACAATTGCCGCAGGCAATAATCGACGGAAAGCAGTGGAGGAGAACCCTCCGAGAAGGGCGGTGAGAAGGCCCTCATTGTGAGGGATTCGAACCCCCGGTACTTTCAAACGCCTTTTGGGTATAATTTCCACGCCTGTTCAGCGGGTTAATATTTCAAAAAAATTGTTTTCTTTCACATGGGCTTTACCCGTTTTTTACACGATTTTCCTCTCTTGGAAAAACTATGCAAAGGTACTAAAAATTATTGATATATGCAAGTTTTTGGGCAACTCTTTTCCCCAAAAAATGATATATAGTTTTTCCAACAATTTTCCAAGTATCGAACTCATAGAGATTTTCTGCGAATAAAATTGCACTATAGAATTTGTATTATAATATAATAGTATCCATTGGCATATTTTTTGCAAGTTTTTAGTGAACGATTTGCGATTATCGGTGTATGCAGTAGTGAGAGCGCACTCGAAAACTGAATATTAACCGATAAAGATTCAACCAAAATGAATAGAAAGTATTTGATTATTGCAGTAGCAGTTTTAGCACTGGGCTGCATCGGGAC